>FLNX01003631.1_pt1 | contig 34742 bp, 28 predicted proteins | sample 1140341 | NCBI WGS metagenome assembly FLNX01 (sample SAMEA3878208, study PRJEB12797) | bioreactor metagenome | biome: Moose rumen | place: Sweden | collected 2011-10 | reverse complement strand
CCGCAGGCGGCGGGCTTCTCCTCTTTGGGCTTCTCGCCGGCACCGCAGGCAGTGCCGCAAGGGGTGGCAACAGTGCTAATCATTCCTTGTGCCGTGTGGGCAAAATTCCATTCTGTTCTTTTCATCTCTACTAATATTAATATGTTAATAATTATGAATGCAAAGATACAAAAAAAGTGCAAACAAACGCATCACTTACCAAAAGGGAAGTGACACTTTTCTTGCAAATTGCAGTAATCTTACCACTCTCCAAACGGAGTTTTAACATTTATTTAACAAAGGGGGCGTCACGGAATCACGCCTCGGCGGCGATGACGGCGTCCTCCCACTCCTGCATCTTGCGGTCGAGGGCGTCTTTCAGCGACTGGTATTCCTTGTAGAATTCGGGGCTTTGAGCCACGCCGGTGGCCAGCACCTCGTCGCGCGAGGCAATCTCAGTCTCGAGGGCTTCAACCTCCTGTTCTTTCTGCTTTACGGCATTCTGCAACCTGCGACGTTCGCGTTCGCGTTCGCGGTTTTGTTCGTAGGCAGCCTTGCCGGCCGAGGGAGTCTTCGGACCATTCGGAGTACCCGGAGTATTCAGAGTACTCGGAGAACTCGGAGTACTCGGAGTACTCTGAGTTCTCGGAGTTCTCGGAGTATTGTTCTGGCTTTCCAGAAAGTCCATGATGTCGCCTTTGAACTCGTGCACCGCGCCGTCGCGGAATTCGTACAGCTCGTCGGCGAGGCCGCTTAGGAAGTCGCGGTCGTGCGAGACCACGATGAGGGTGCCGGTGTATTGCAGCAGTGCGTTCTTGAGGATGTCCTTCGAGTTCATGTCGAGGTGGTTGGTGGGCTCGTCGAGGATGAGCAGGTTGCTCGGCGTAAGCAGCAGCTTGGCCAGCGCCAGACGGGCCTTCTCGCCGCCACTGAGCACCTTGACCTTCTTGTCGATGTCGTCGTCGGAGAAGAGGAAGCTGCCAAGGATGTTGCGTATCTTGGGTCGTATGTCGCCCTGGGCGATGTCGTCGATAGTCTCGAAGACAGTCTTGTCGAGGTTGAGCATGGCAGCCTGGTTCTGTGCATAGTAGCCGAGTTGCACACCGGCTCCGAGGCGGAAGGTGCCTGTGTAGTCGCCTATGTCGCCCACGATGATTCTGGCCATAGTGCTCTTGCCCTCGCCGTTGCGGCCCACAAAGGCCACCTTCTTGCCGGCCGTCAACAGGAAATCGACACCGTCGAACACCTGATTGTCGCCATAGGCCTTGCCAAGATGCTGTGCCTCGACGACAATCTTACCGCTATGCGGAGCGGGAGGAAACTGGAAGTGGATGCTCTCGGAGGAGACCTCGTCGACCTGTATCTTCTCCATGCGTTCGAGCATCTTCACGCGGCTTTGCACCTGCTTGGCCTTGGTAGCCTTGTAGCGGAAACGCTCGATGAAAGCCTCTATCTGTGCCACCTGCCGCTGCTGGGCCGACAGCTGGGCCATCTGGCTGGCACGCCGTTCCTGCATCTGCACCACATATTCCGAATAGGGACACTTGTAGTCGTAGATACGGCCTGCTGTGATTTCGATGGTGCGCTTGGTGATATTATCCAAAAAAGTGCGGTCGTGGCTCACCAGCACCACGGCACCAGAGTAGCTCGACAAGTAGTTTTCAAGCCATTGTATCGACACGATGTCGAGGTGGTTGGTAGGCTCGTCGAGGAGCAGGAAGTCGGGGTGGCGCAGCAACAGTTTGGCCAGTTCCACGCGCATCTGCCAGCCGCCGCTGAACACCGCCACGGGACGGTCGAAGTCGGAGTGGCGGAAGCCAAGTCCGAGGAGCACCTTTTCGGCAGCCTCGCGACGACGGCTGCCGCCGAGCATAGCCAGTCGCTCTGCGACCTCATTGTGACGTTCCAACAGACGGGTATAATCCTCGCTCTCATAGTCGGTACGCTCGGCGATTTCTGCCGTGAGACGCTCCTGCTCGCACTCCAGCGCGTCAATCTGGCCAAAAGCCGTCAGCGCCTCGTCGAGGACAGTGCCCACTGCGTCGGGAACCATTTCCTGCGGCAAGTAGCCCACCGTCTGTCCTGCAGCCATCACGATGGTGCCGCTTTCGGGCTCCTGCCAACCACACAGTATCTTGAGCAGTGTGGACTTACCAGCACCATTAAAGCCGACCAAACCTATACGGTCATGGTCGGCAATGTTGAAGGTTACATTGGCGAAAAGGTTGGTGCCGGTGAACTGCACCGAAAGTCCGTTGACGCTAATCAATGTATTATTGCAGCACGAAGTTAACAGGGAGCGTATAGGCTGCACGGACAGCCTTGCCACGCTGTTTGCCTGGGGTCCACTTGGGCATCGACTTGATGACGCGGACAGCCTCGGCGCCACAACCGCCACCGATGTCACGAGCGGCCTTAACGTTCGACACCGAACCGTCCTTCTCGACGACAAAGGTGACAAAGACGCGACCGGTGATGTTGTTCTCCTTGGCCAGTTGCGGATACTTGAGGTTCTGCTGGATGAACTTGTACAGAGCATCGACGCCACCGGGGTACTCGGGATCCTGCTCCACGACCTGGAAAATCTCATCTTCGACCTCTTCTACTTCATCGTCGACCGTCACAGGGACAATCTCGATGTTCTCCTGTTTCTCGATCTTGTCAAACACATCCATACTCAATTCGTTGTCGGTCTCGGCATCGTTTTCAATGATGTTCATCTCGGTGGTGACGACCTCCTGCTCGGGAGGAGGTGGCGGAGGTAACTCTTCCTGCTGGGTCGGGATCACCTGTTCCTCGATTTCATCAGCGGCAGTACGCTGCTCGACGACAATCTGCTTCTGGTCGTAACTCTTGACGTTGAACGCCACAAGGGCGGCCACCAGAACGACCACTAAACCTATCTCCAAATAGAGTCCACGGCGTTTTTCAAGGTCGGCCTTTTCTGTCTTTTTGGGTTGCATATCTTTGTATTTTAATTATTTGACTCGTTCCTTTCAGTCTTTTGCGACATTTCTTTCGCACTGCTAAAATACGAAAAAAAATTAAATGTGATATATTTTTTTCATTTTTCACTAAAAATCTTCACGGCTGCACGCACGGGGCATCCCGTTCGTTGCAGCATCTCGCCAAGACACGTCGTCATGCGGTCGTCACACCGGCACGACATCCACACCGTCGAGATGGAGATACAGCAGCCAGCCACTGACATCAGGATAGCCCATCGAGGACACGATACGGCAGTATTCCCGCACTTGGGTAGCGTTTTCTGCCGTCGGCATACCCGTCTTGAAGTCGACGACCCACGTCGCATCGGGTGTAAACACCACACGGTCGGGGCGAGACATCTTACCCTTGTCGTAAATATCCAGTTCGGCCACCGACTGGTATGACGCATCGAAGAAACGGCTCGACGCGGGTCCTTCCACGGCAGCATGTACAAGATGTTCCAGTGCCGCCGCCTCGTCGGCCTCGAGCGGATAACGCTCACGGAAACGGGTCATGACGATGTCGACGTCGGCGGCACAGCGTATGGACGACAGCAGCTCGTGGGCATATATGCCGAAGCGCACTTTGTCCTCGAGCAACGAGGTGGTGGCACGTTCCGACGGCGAGGCGATACTGACGCGCGATGTCCAGTCGGCAAACGAGAGCCGGTGCAACTGGAGCACCGTCTTGTCTTTAGCGCGTTTCTTTTTACTGCCACTTCCGCCAACCTGCTTGTGCCAGCCGGCATCGCCCAGATGCACACGTCCGTCGGCACCGGCCTCCAGTTGCCTTTCGGAGATATACTGTTCCAAGAGCGCAGGATATCCGGCTTTGCCGCGTTGGCAGAGGACAAAAAGCTGGTCTTCCGGACGTGTCAGTGCCACATACAGCACATTAAGGTCGTCGAGACGGGCAAGGTCCATCTCGGCGTCGCACTGGTCGGCGAACCTGTTTGGGGTGTTCTTTTTGAACCTGACGTAGGCTGTAGGCAGCTGCGGCCCATCGCCGCAGATACCCTCGGGCACGTCGACCCACATACTTGGCATCCTCTCTTCGGCTGGGAGAAACATACAGACAACCACCGGTTTCTGAAGTCCTTTAGCCTTGTGTATGGTAAGCATCTGGACAGCGTCAAGCTTGTCCGACACCCGTGCCGAGATGTCGGGATTGTCGTCGAGCCACTGGAGGAACTCGCCCAGGTTCTGTCGGTGCGAGGCGGCGAATGTGGCTGCGGCGTCGAGCAGCGTGCCTATGTACGGCATGTCGATGCCGTCGATGCGAAGGCGACGCACCACATCCTCGCACATGTCGTACACGTCGCGGGAAGCCAGCTCGTCGGTGTCGAGCTTGATGCCGCCCGACAAGGAGGCAAGGCGCGTAGTGAAGGCATCCATATCGCCAACCATGACAGCGGCGTCGACGCCGTCGGCGACGATGCCCAGCCGCTGCATCCGCTGCACAAGTTCGACAGCGGCGGCACGGCTACCCGGGTCGTGGACAAGACGTAGTGCGGCCACGACGGCCATAGCAGCGTCAGACGAGCGCAACAGGAACGACTGCGACGACGTCTGCGGTATGTCGCTCTCGACAGCAAGCCATGCACCGAGGTCGGCAAGCTGGCTGTTGCTACGGGCCAGTATCATTATGTCGCGGTAGGCATAGCCACGCTCGTTGACAAGCATCTGCACGGTGTCGCGCACCTCGGCATAGAGGTCGGTCCGCACCTTGCTGTCGACCATTGCAATACAGACATGACCTTCCCCTGTCTTGTGCTTCGTCTGGCGCAGCTCCTCGTCGCCGGCTTCGCGACACCGTCCGTCATTGTCGCGTCCGACATAGACCTCGCGTATCCAGTCATCATCGTGGAACTGCTTGCGCACAATGTCGGAGAAAAAATCGTTGTTGAAGTCGACGACTGCCGACATGGTTCTGTAGTTTGTGCCAAGGGGAAGCAGGCGACTGTTGCCTGGCAGTGCAAGCGTGGTGCCGTGATGTCTCATGCCGTCGACGTGAGGCAGACGCAGAAACTGTCGCACATCGCCCTGACGGAAGCGATATATGGCCTGCTTGCCGTCGCCCACCACCAGGCTGCCGTAGCCGTGGGCAACGCCGTTCTCTATCAATGGCACCAGGTTGTGCCATTGCATGACAGAGGTGTCCTGAAACTCGTCGACAAGAAAGTGTCGATATCGGTTGCCCAAACGTTCGAAAATGAAAGGTGCGGGATTGTCTTCGTCCTCGACCACATTGTTGATCATGCGGTTGAACTCGGCAATGGGTAGCAGATGTTCGTCGTGGAGGTATTCGTCCATGATACGGTACAGGCGGCCCAGGAGTGCGGTGGCGTAGAGGTTGTCGAGTATCATAGCACGCGAGTTGTAGTCGACCATATCGTGTTCGAAGAAGTGCTGTGCCTTGGCGAAGAGTTGTTCAAGGCGCGGGCGCAACGTCTCGAGGACTGCTGCGAGCCCCTTGTCGCAACCGGGCGTCACCATCTTGCCGCCCGTGAGCGAGGCGACGACATAGCTGTTGGGTTCCACCATGTCGCCGACGGCGAGACGGTGGAACCAGTGCAGGAAGCCCTGCGAGCGATGGTAACAGTCGTTGTCGGTGACCGACGTCTGTTGCAGCAGTTCGACGGCCTCCTTGCCGATGGCGCGCAGGCGTGCCTCGGAGTCATGCTGCTGCGCCGTCAGCGAGCGTTGTATGTCCAGGAAGTCGGCCGGTGTCAGCCTGTCGAGCTGTTGCAGGTGGCGTCCGACATCCTCTTCGGCAAGCAGCGACGCCAATGAACGCAAGTCACCCTCGACGTTATATCCTTTGTCGGCCTCCATGTTACTGTCGGCCCAGGCACGCAGTATGGCTGTAAGGTCGGCCGCCTCTGGCGTGCCAACCATGGCCATGAGCCGGTCTACGGTGTCTTCGACAAGCATATCCCAGTCTTTGACCACCTCGAAATCGGGCGAATGGCCCAGGTCGTGAGCGAAGGTGCGCACGATGCGGTGCATGAAACTGTCGATGGTGGCCACCGAGAGGTCGGTGTAATTGTGCAGTATCTTACGCTGCAGGGTGGCAGCCATACGCTGCAGCTCGTCGGGCGAAGGCGTCCGTCCGGGGAAGGCCCTAGTGCCGGCAAGTGCCGCCAGCAGCTGTGCTCCCATGCCGTCGTCAGCATCGACACCCTCGTCGGCCAACGTCTCCAGCTCTTCCATTATACGCCCTTTCATCTCGGCAGCGGCCTTGTTGGTGAAAGTGATGGCCAGTATGGATCGGAACTGTTTGTCGAGCGGAGGCAACGACATGGCGAGGCGGAGGTACTCGAAGACAAGCGTGAACGTCTTGCCAGAGCCTGCTGCGGCATGGCAGTAGACAAAAGGTGCGTCAGGATTATGTGCTGCGTCGTTCATCTTTTTCGGAGTGCAAAGATACACAAAAAAATCATTAGGCAACATCTAAAAAATGCCTTTCTGGCATTTCGAGGAGAAGCGAACATCCAGTGGAGAGGCTTTTTATACTTTTAATCTATAATCTTTTCACCTATTATTCTTTTTTTGTATATTTGCACATTCAGTCGATGAATCATAAAATGTTGCAACATAATGGAAGATAACAAGTTATTCAGCGAATTCCCGCCTATCCCGACCGAGAAATGGGAGGAAGTGATTGTCAAAGACCTCAAAGGTGCCGACTACGACAAGAAACTGGTATGGCATACCATCGAGGGATTCAATGTGAAGCCCTACTATCGGGCCGAAGACCTGGAAGGTCTGGAATACCTCGACAGCAACCCCGGCCAGGCGCCCTACACACGTGGTAAACACACTGGAGACAACGTGTGGGATGTGCGTCAGGACATCCTCGTCGCCGACCCGACGGAAGCCAACCGTGTGGCTCTCGACGCCGTGGAGCGCGGTGCCACCTCGTTAGGCCTCTGCGCCAAAGGCATCAAGAACATCGACGACATGGCCACACTGCTTCATGGCATCTACATCGACGCAGTGAAAGTCAACTTCGTGTGTTCCGACGACTACCTTGGTCTGCTGAAGACATACGTCGACTATGCCAAACGCGAGGGCTATGACACTGCAAAGTTGGAAGGCTCGACAGACTTCGACATGTTCCGCTATGCCCTCAACCACGGCCGTTTCCATCGCGGTGAAGATGGCGACATCGCCGCTGCCAAGGCACTGGTGGAGTATGCCCACGAGGTGCTTCCCAAGTTCCGCGTGCTCGGTGTCAGCGGCAGCCAGCTGCACAACGCCGGTGCCAACATAGTGCAGGAGCTGGGCTTCGCGTTGGCCGCCGCCAACGAGCTGGTGGCCCGTCTCGTCGAGGCCGGCTGCAAGATGGAACACGTTGCCCGCTCGCTGGTACTCAACGTGGGCGTAGGAAGCACCTACTTCATGGAGATTGCCAAGATACGCGCCGCCCGTCTGCTCTGGAGCAAGATTGTGGAGCAGTACAAGCCGGAATGCGACTGTCCCCACAAGCTGTACATCAACGCCACCACCAGCAGCTGGAACCAGTCCATATACGACCCTTACGTCAACATGCTGCGTAGCACCACCGAGGCCATGTCGAGCGCCGTGGCCGGCGCCGACAGCATCAGCGTGCTGCCCTTCGACAACGCCTACAAGGAGGCCGACGACTTCGGCTACCGCATAGCCCGCAACCAGCAACTGCTGCTCAAGGAAGAAAGCTATCTCGACAAAATCGTCGACCCGTCGGCAGGCAGCTACTACATCGAGAACCTGACCGACCAGATAGCGCAAGGTGCCTGGCAACATTTCCTCAAAGTGGAGGAGGCCGGCGGCATGTGCAAGGCTCTGCGTGCCGGACTGGTGCAGGACGAGGTGGAGGAGACAGCCCGCCGACGCGACATGGAGATAGCCACACGCCGCACCACCATCCTCGGCACCAACCAGTACCCCAACCTGCTGGAGAAGATGGGCGAGAAAATCATGTCCGACACGTCGGACGTGTCCGACATGTCGGACGAGATCCGCACCCTGCGCCCCTACCGCGGTGCCGAAGCCTTCGAGCGTCTGCGCCTCGCCACCGAACGTGCTGCACACCGTCCCAAAGTATTCCTGCTGACCTATGGCAACCTGACCATGCGCAAGGCACGTGCCGGCTTTGCCACCAACTTCTTCGGCGTAGCAGGCTACGAGATTGTCGACAACCCGGGCTTCGCCACCTCCGACGAGGGTGCCAAGGCGGCACTGGAAAGTGGCGCCGACATAGTGGTGCTATGCTCCAGCGACGACGAGTATGCCGAACTGACCGAGCCGGTATGCCGCGCACTGAAAGGCAAGGTGAAGAGCCTTGTGCTGGCCGGATACCCCAAGGAGATGGTCGACACCTACCGCAGCTACGGCATCGACGAGTTTATCCATGTCAAGACCAACGCCCTGGATTGCCTTACACAGTTCAACAAGACACTGCTTGATTAGTTTAGAGTTTAGGGTTTAGAGTTTAGAGTTTAGAGTCGGTTTTTGAAGTTTAGTGCTCGTACGGCCTTGAAGCGCCTCGACCGATACATACTGACCAAATACATCACCACCTTCCTGCTGGCGATGGCGTTGATTATAGTCATCGTCATCACATTCGACGTGTCGGAGAAGCTGGACAAGTTCATCAGCCATCAAGCCACACTGCAAGGGGTGGTGTTCGACTACTACGGCAACTTCATACCAGGCTTCATCAACCTCTACAGTCCTCTCTTCATCTTCATCTCGGTCATCTTCTTCACCTCCAAGATGGCCGGCAACACAGAGATAATAGCAATACTGAGCTCGGGCATCAGCTACCGTCGTATGCTGCGGCCCTACCTCTATGGGGCAGTGGCGGTGGCACTGGTGGTGCTGCTGCTGGGCAACTTCGTCATCCCCATATCCAACCGGCACCTGTTCGAGTTCGAGGAGCATTATGTCAAGACGAAGACCACGAGCTACTACAGCAACGTGCACTTCCAGTCGGAGCCCGGCGTACAAGTATACACCGAGAGCTACGACGTGCACAACATGCGTGCCACACATCTGCTGCGCGAAGTGTTGACGCCCGAAGGGCGCCTTCTGCAACGCGAAGCCTCCGACATGGCATACTACGACACCGCAAGCGCCATATGGCACTGCACCGGGTATTCGCTGCGAACCATCGACGCCGACGGGCGCGAGACACTGACATCGAAAGGTTCGTGCGATGTCGACCTGCACATCGTCCCCTCCGACCTCGACCTGCTGTCGCAACGCATCGAGACTATGAACACACCCACCCTTGTCCGTCACATCGGACGCGAGAAGATACGTGGCACCGGCACGGTAGGCGAGGCACAGATAGAGCTGTGGCAACGCCTGCTAAACCCGTTGGCCATCATCGTGATGACCTTCATCGGCGTGGCCATCTCGTCGCGGAAAAGCCGTGGCGGCATAGGCATGCACCTGGCCATAGGCATCACCCTGGCCTTCGGCTTCATAGTGTTCATGAAAGTCACCACCGTCTTCGCCACCAACGGCTCGATGTCGCCTTTCATGGCCGTCATGTTGCCACAGCTGGTGTTCGGCACCGCAGCCGTATACCTTATCCACATCGCACCGAAGTAGAAACCGTGGCCCATAACCCGTCAACCCCATTCACCAAAGTATAAAAAAAATTATGACCATACAGGAAACAGAACAACAAATCATCGACGAGTTTGCCGACTTCGACGAGTGGCTCGACCGTTATGCCTATCTCATCGAACTGGGTAAAGACTGCCCCCAGATCGACGAACACGACAAGACACCGCAGAACATCATCAAAGGATGCCAGTCCAACGTGTGGCTCAGCTGCGAGATGCGCGACGGATGCCTCTACTTCCGTGCCGACAGCGACGCCGTCATCACACGTGGCATCATCTCGCTCCTCATACGGGCCTTCGACGGACACACCCCCGACGACATTCTCGGTGCCGAGATAACCTTCATCGACGCTATCGGCCTGCGCGAACACCTCTCCCCCACCCGTTCCAACGGCCTCACCGCCATGCTCAAACAAATCAAGATGTATGCACTTGCATACAAGATGAAGGGGAGCCAACAGGCCCAAAGAAGCCAAATTGAAAAATGAAATCAGCTCCAGACATTTGTCTTAACTCCTTAACTTCTTAATTCCTCAACTTCATAACTTCTTTTATAAATTGACAATGGAACCGACGAAAGAGTCTATCACCAGTGCCGTGGTGAACTGCCTGAAGAACATATACGACCCCGAGATACCCGTCAACATCTACGATCTTGGGCTTATCTACAAAGTCGATGTCGACGACAGCCTCAACGTCAAGATATTGATGACCATGACAGCACCCGACTGTCCCGAGGCGGAATACATGTTTCAGGAGGTGCGGCAGATGGTCAGCTACATCAGCGGCGTGAAGAATGTCGACGTGGAGCTCACCTTCGACCCGCCGTGGAGCATGGACATGATTCCCGAGGATGTGAAACTGGAACTAGGGCTCCTGTAAACATGGGGCATCCCCTCAGAAGATGACGCTACTCTCGCTCATAACCAAAAGAAGAGCTCCCGCCGGTGCCAGTCTCGACAGTATGGCATGGCGACGTTTCCGCCGCAACCCTCTGTCGGTGGCCAGCCTTGTCGTCATTGGTCTGTTCCTCGTCGTGGCGATACTGGGCTACCTCGTCACACCCGACCCAACTCCCTATTGCAACCAGCAATATCTCGAACTGGCCACCCTCAAGCCGGGCAGCAAAGCCACGTTTCTATGCATGGGCGACACCGTGCCGCTGCATCGCAATATGATCAAAGGCACCCCACTGCCATACACCGCCATTCCCATAGCGGCCTACAGTCTGCAGGGCGACAGCATATACGCCGAACCGCTTGCGGGCGCACCCATAACAGTGGCATCGCAAGGCACCACAGTGCGCAGACAGACCTTCCTTCTTGGCACCGACGGCTATGGCCGCGATGTGCTGAGCATGCTTATGATAGGCTCGCGTGTCAGCCTCTCGGTAGGTTTCATCGCCATCATCATAGCGCTGCTCATAGGCGTCACCCTCGGTGCTCTGGCCGCCTACCACGGCGGTTGGGTCGACAACATGATCATGTGGGTCATCAACGTCGTGTGGTCCATACCGACAGTGCTGCTGGTCATAGCCATCACCTTCGCTCTTGGCAAAGGCTTCTGGCAGATATTCATCGCCGTGGGTCTCACCATGTGGGTCGACATAGCACGTGTGGTACGCGGCGAAGTGATGAGCCTCAAAGAGAAAGAATACGTCGAAGCCACACGCGCGTTGGGATACAGCACATTCCGCACCATCTTCCGTCACATACTGCCCGGCATCATCGGAGCAGTGGTGGTGGTGGCCGCCTCCAACTTCGCCAGTGCCATACTCCTCGAGGCAGGTCTCAGCTTCCTCGGCATAGGCATACAGCCGCCCATGCCGTCGTGGGGCATGATGGTAAAAGAAAACTACGGCTACATACTGCTCGACAGCGCCTACTTGGCACTGCTTCCTGGAGTGGCCATAATGATTATCGTATTAGCCTTCATGATGCTGGCCAACGGCCTGCGCGACGCCTTGGACATCAAACGCTAGCACAACAGTACCAGCATATTGCAAATAAAATTTGGCCATAACAAAAAAAAGCAGTACTTTTGCACCGCAAAACAGACCTATGGGAGTATAGCTCAGCTGGTTCAGAGCGCCTGCCTTACAAGCAGGAGGTCACTGGTTCGAACCCTGTTACTCCCACCATCGGAAGCCTCCCTGCGGGAGGCTTTTTGTCCTTATAAAAAGCTCTTTATAACATTATTTAAGAATTATTTTTATACCATATTCTGGAAAAGTTGTATTTTTGCACCTGATAAGCATCAAAGAAATTAATGTATAATCTTAAAAAACAGTAAAATGAAGAAAGTTTTATCTTTTATCGGCTGCGCTATTTTCGTCGCCGCCATGACTGTGGCCTGCGGTCACAAGAATCAGGAAGAGGCTACCGACAGCACCATCGACAGCACCATCGACAACGCCGTTGAGCAGGTTGCTCCCGCCGAGTGCTGCACCATGAGCGACGCCGAGCACGCCGCCATGATCGATGCAGCTATCGCCGCCGGTCAGGCCAAGTGCAACTGCTACAAGACCGACGCCGCCAGCGTCGAGGCTTGCATCAACAGCATCCTCACCGAGAGCTACGCCGCCTACAAGGACAACGAGGAGTTCAAAGCCCGCATGAACGAAGAGTTCGAGAGCTGCGTGAAGTCGAAAGTTGCCGACGCCACCAAAGATGCCGTCAACCAGGGTGTCAAGGCCGGTGCCAAAGCCATCTCCGAAAAAATCAACAAGTAAGTCTGTAAAACACGAAGAAGCAGGTCCTGCACAGGGACCTGCTTTTTTTATATGTCATTGTCAATGGGAAAACGACTTATCCTGATAGCCACAGCCGCCATTATGCTGTCAGCGTGTCACCACAGCAACCTGCCCGACGGAATACTCGACGAAGAGAAGATGGCAGACTTCCTTGCCGAAGCCTATCAACTCGAAGCCTACACTCTGGTGATGTACCACGGCAACAACGAACCGTCGCCTGAAGTACGTGCCGCCTACGACGACATACTCGGCCGACAGGGTATCACACGCCAGCAGGTAGAGGAAAGTCTGGAATACTACAGCGGTCACCCCGCAGAATACAAAGCCATTCTGGACAAGGTGACCGCACGCATCAGCGAGGTTCAAGCCCCAAAAGACAAACCCTGACCTATCGTCAGACCAGTCAGGTAAATCCCGTTCTATTCAGTTCCGACAGGAAGGTCTCCGAAGGTGATAGTGAACTCGCGCATCTCGCAGTCTTCGACATTGGTGACTTCGCGCGACACCCAACTAGCGTAGTCGAACAGCGTTCCGTGGATATATGCTGTCGCCAGACTGTCGCTCTCGTTGAAGTCGAGGATCTCCATCGTAATCTCCATCGGCCACCAATCTGACGTCAGTGTGCCGTCGGGCGAATGTACCGTCGTTTTTTCGTAGTAGAAGATATCCCCGCACAAGGGGTCTCCCGTCATCAAGCCCGGCACAGTATACCCCAGTCCCAGATCGTTGATGACAGCAGCAGCGCTGTGGGTGCCTTTGCCCTGGAAGAACTTCATCCTGACCCTAGGATAGGTCTTGCCGGGATAGTGGGCATCGACATATACCCAGTCGTAGTCATAAATACTGTCGTGGACATATTTCGAGGTGTAGTCGAGAGTGGACCACTGCTCGTTGCCGAATATCACGAGTATGCTGTCGGTAATCTCGTACGGCGACTCTATCGAGTCGAAGCCGTGAGTCTCATCTTCCTCGTGGCTGCACGACAGGAAAGGCAGGCACGCCATAGAGAACACGGCCAGCACGGCCAGGACATTCGTTGCTTTGTGTTTCATAAATCGTACAAATTATGACAATATAACGGCCATCTTGTGTTTTTATTGTGCGACAGACCTGGCTTGTCTGATTTTATCGACGAAACGCTCACGCTGTTCTTTCATCATGCGCATGTCGGCCGAATCGAGTACAACATATCTGGTTGAGCCCGGCATGTCGAGGAAAGGAGGTGGCAGTATCTGCACGTCGACAAGCCAGCGGCCATCCTCGCGCACAAGGAGAACGCTGTCGTCCTGTTCTTTGATAGGGGTATGCTTGTGGAAGTAGGCACGCGCCGTAGTGTCGGAGAGTATGCGTACGCCGGTAATCTCGATGTCGGCAGGGGTGTTTTCCATCAGCTTGGCACTATCGCTTATCTCCATCATCTTGTTGAAGACAGGTATGGTGGTCTCGCAAGTGCCCGACGAGGAGAACTCGACAGCATCGTTGATACGGTAGTTGCCCATAGCATCGAGATAGCCATAGGCGACACGTTCTATCTCTCTCTCATCCTTTGTCTTGCCACATGCGACTAACAGCATGGGCACGAAAAACAAAACAGCCAGTTTCTTCATCGTTAAATCTATTGTTTTTTTCCTTCATGACTAGACGAAGGTGTGCTTTTATTATCAAAGCCCCTGACTCTGACCGAGTCGGGGGCTTTGCATTTTCATGCCGTAGGACTATGTGTCCGAAAACTAGCGGCGGCCAGTACGCTTGACGGTATTGGTCGTAGTGATTTCATCGGCATCCTTAGTCTCGACGACCTTCTTGGAAGCGTTGTCATTGGTGGCGGCGACGCCAGCCTCGGCAGGCTTGTTTTCAGCCTTCTTGGTGGTGGTCTTCTTGGTGGCTACGGGAGTAGCTTCCTCGGCAACGGTAACGGTATCCTCAACGAGGGTATCGACGGTCATGTCGTCAGCGCAAAGCTGAATAGTGGTGTCGTCAACGATAGGCTCTTCAGCCTCTTTGTTGTTTTTGCAGGCCACGAGGGCGAGCGAAGCGACTGCTACGATAGCAGCGACCTTGAACATTCTTTTCATGATTTACTGATTTATGAAATTATTATCGATGTTGGACTTATTTGCCGGAGAAGGGATAATCGACGAAAGTGGCGTCGAGTTCCTTCGTGACGAGCGTATGGCTGGAGGCATAAGTAGCATAGTCGTACATGGAGACGGGGACGTTGACGCTCAGCTTGAGAGTAGTGGCATCAAAGGTAACCTCCGGAAGAGCAGTGTAGTGGTGCGTGTAGTACTGATAGTCACCAATAGTGTAGGTCACACCACCTTCAGTGTACTCTATGCCGCCCTCGTTGAAGACCTCTGTGGGGTACAGAACATTACCATCGATAGTGTCGTTATTGTCACTATCAATAAAATAGTATAAGAATGCGGGCAACATGCCGGCATTCCCACCATTGTAGAAGGGGATATAGAAAGCAGGGAAAACAAGGTTTTCACCGTTAAGGCCTTTGGCACCCTCGAACCAGAAGAGTTTGCTATTCTGAGTGCTGGCATAGGCATCGGTGAAACCGAGAGTCTGTTCGGCGCCGTCCCAGTTGATAGTAACGCTAGAGGTAGGAGCAGGAGGAGTGACAGGAGTGGTGTCGACAGGATCCTCGTTCTCATCCGAACCGCAAGCAACCATCAGGCTGCAAGCCATCAGGGCAACGCCCATAAGTTTGAAAATGTTTTTCATTGTGTTTAAATTTTTTAGGTTAATATCTTCTATCCAAAATTTTGTGCAAAAATACGCACTTTTTCCAAATCACGAAAAAAAATATCTACTTTTGCTTCATTCAAAGATACAAGAAAACATCCACACGACGCATAAATCGCTGATTTATAATACAGATACCTTTACAAAGGGAGGTGTGTTAAATTGAGTTAAAATCCTATAAACCTTGACAATAGGCATGCAAACCAGGGGTAGCCGTCACTTGCCGTGGCGGTTATATTTTCTGCAGAGCCACCATCTTGGCATAACGACCGTCGGCAACGAGAAGGTCGGCAGGCGAGCCCTGTTCCACGATGCTACCGTGTTCCAGCACAACGATACGGTCGGCGCCTGCGACGGTGGCCAGGCGGTGGGCTATGACGATGGCGGTACGTCCGCGGAGTACCTCGTCGAGTGCCTGCTGAACAGCGCGCTCACTCTCAGAGTCGAGTGCCGATGTAGCCTCGTCGAGGATGAGCACAGGCGTGTTGCGCAGCACAGCGCGTGCTATGGAGAGGCGTTGGCGCTGGCCGCCGCTGAGGTTGAGTCCACGGTCGCCGACAAGCGTCTGGTAGCCTTGCGGCAACTGGGCGATAAACTCGTCGGCGTGTGCCACACGCGCCGCCTCGCATATCTGCTCGTGCGAGAAGTCACCGCCAAAGGCGATGTTAGCCTCCACGGTGTCGTTGAAGAGGATACAGTCCTGGCTGACGATGCCGAACTGACGTCGCACAGAGTTGATGTTAAGGTCCTTGACGGGGTGTCCGTCGATAAGGATGACGCCATCGGTAGGATCGTAGAAGCGTGGCAGCAGGTCTACCAGGGTGCTCTTGCCGGCCCCCGAAGGTCCGACGATAGCCACCGTCTGTCCTACAGGTATGGTCAGGTCGATATGCGAGAGCACCGTATGGTCGGCATCGTCGGCGCGATAGCTGAAGCTGACGTCGCGCAGCTCGATGGCATTGCCGAAGGTGGCAAGCCGAGGTGCACCGGGCTTCTCCTCGATCACCTCATCGGCATCCATCACCTCAAGGAACCTTGCGGCTGCCGCCGACCCTTTGAGCAGGCTGTTATATGCTTTCACCACAGCCTGTATCGGTGGTATGAGACGGGCAAACACGATGACGAAGAAGATAAACACCGAGGGCATAATATAACCATCGATGACCTGCCATCCACCCACGATGAGTATGATGACCAGTGCCAGTGTGCCGAGCACTTCGGAAAGCGGATGCGACAACTCGCGACGGCGTGCCACGCGCACCATGGTGCGGGCATAGGCATCGCCCACGTCGTCGAAGGCGTTGGCGCGGTCGTCCTCGCGGCCAAAGCTCTTCACCGCCTTGAGCGACGACAGCGACTCGTCGAGCATGGCGAACAGGCGTCCCAGTCCCTCCTGTCCGCGCTGGGCGTTGCTCTTGAGGCTGCTGCCGATGCGAGCGATGAGCCACACGCCTGCCGGCAGCACCACCAGGAATATGACAAACAGGCGCCACGACACGAACAGTAGCGTCAGGCTGAACACCACCACGTTGACAGGGTCCTTTACCAGCGACTGCAATGTGCACACCACGCTCCACTCCACATCGGCCAAGTCGTTCGACATACGGCTGATGAGGTCGCCGCGACGGCTCTTGTTGAAGTAGCTCACCGGCAGGATGGTAATCTTGTGGTACAGGTCGTTGCGGAAACGTTCCACCATGCCGCTACGCACCGATGCCAGGAAGAACATGGCCAGGTAGCGGAACAGGTTGCTCATCAGCGAACAGGCGAGGTAGCCGCCCGCTATCCACAGCAGACAGGGCCACACCCCGACAGTGTCGCGGTATGTGTTGAGGTGCCAGAAGGCCCAGTCGGCGATGCCCTGCTGACTGAAACGGAAGGCAGGCGCGTCGGGCGGCACGTCGCCAAGGCCGAATATCAGTTCCACAAAAGGCACTATCATCACATACGAGCCAAGGTTGAACAGGATGTGCAACAGGTTGAACAGGATGTTCAAGGCTATCTGTCCCGGGAAATGCTTGAGGTATGACAATATGCGGAATATGGGTTTCATGGCGTCTTGGTTGTTGGACGGTCAATATGGAACGTCGGCGGTGCTCGACGTTATGCGACGTATCTGCGTGTGAGCCACGTCGGTGCCGCCGCGGTACGACAGGCGGTCGTGGCGTATGCCTTTGGCACGCAGCCTGTCGGCTATGGCACGTGCATCGGTGCTGCGCTGACACTCCACAGCGATGCGGACACGTGGATGTGCCAGCATCCACTGCGCCAGCGCATCGACGGTCTGTTCCCCTTCGGGTGCCAGTCGGCTGCCGCTAAGGAAAGCGACATCCAGGGGCATGATGGTGTCGTTGAGCACCGCCCTGGCGGCGTCGAAATCGCGGGCGCGACCGCAACGGATGTACGGCAGCGAGAGGCTGTCGGCGATGGTCACGACGGTGGGATGCTGTTCGGAGAGTATGAGCAGCGTGTCGTGCGTGCCACGCGGTCCATGTACAGCGACATGGCGCAGCGCCATAGGCTCGGGACGTGCGGCAGGATAGAGGTCGAAGACCAGTATGTCGGCGCTGCGCGACCCCTCCACCCTGCCGCCGAAGTAGGCACGACGGCCGTCGGCGGTGACGCCGAACGACATCTCGTCGCTCTCGGTGTTGATGGGGAGCCCCAGGTTGGTAGGCCTGTTGCCGTACTGGTCGTCGAGGTTGGCGAAATAGATGTCGTACCCGCCAAAGCCCTGCCAGCCGTCGCTCAGGAAATAGAGCGTGCGGCCGTCGGCTGCCAGGAAAGGAGCCTTCTCGTTGCCGGCGGTGTTGATGTTGGGTCCCATGTTCTCGGCACGGCTCCAGTCGCCGTTGGGCAGACGATGGCAACGCCAAATGTCGATGCCGCCCTGTCCGCCCTTGCGGTTGGAGGCAAAGAGCAGTGTGCGGCCGTCGGAGCTGACGGTAGGCTGCGACTCCCACGAGCGGTCGCCGTTGACTTGCGGTCCGAGGGCTTCGGGCTGCTGCCAACGTCCGTCGACGCGACGCACACAGTAGATGTCGCTGTTGGCATAGCCAACCACGTTGTGTATCATCGAATAATACAGTTCCGTGCCGTCGGCCGTCATGCTGACGCCGCCTTCGGGGACGCCGCTGTTGAACGGGGCCGGAAGCATGGCACCACGGTCGAATGCCGTGTCGCGCCAGCGGCTGCAGCACAGACGCCACTCGCGCCGTTCCAACTCGCGGTGATATATGGTGCGTCCCTCTTCTTCGGGCAGACGTCGCAGGTAGTAGGCTTCCTGCCCGTCGGCGGTGATGAACGGCAGCATCTCGTCGTATTTCGAGCTGACGCCGTGCAGCACCTGCGGGTCGAAGGGGGCCATGTTGAGCAACGCCTCGGACAGAAACTGCGACCAATAGAGGTAGTTTGACGCCTCCTCGTAGACGGCACCCACGGCACGGTCGGTAGAGCCGTTGGCCTGCTGGAAGTAGATGTCGAGCTCGGCCACCGCCTCGTCGTAGCGTTCGTCGGTATAGTGGACCACAGCCATATAGTAGTGGGCCAGAGGGTTGGGATAGGCCGGACACAACTCGAGGCACCGCGAGAAGTAGCGTCTTATCCCACCGGCGTTAAAGCCGTCCTTGACGGCCATCATGCCGAGCCAGAACTGCGGGTCTGCAGCCTTGGGGTTGCGCCCTGCCACACGGCGCATACGCTGTGCAGCCATACGGTAGTCGTGATTGTCGTAGAGCGTCAGTGCGTCGCGGTAGGCATTGGCGTCGGCGGACGCCACCTTGACGCCGCACTGTGCATGAAGCGTCGTGGCGGGGAGGAGGCAAGCCATCATGGCGCAAACCGTCAGCAACAGAAAGCAGTCGGCAGAAAGCGTCCCATGTGCAGTGCTTTCCTCATTCCGTCCACCGTCCGCTGTCTTCATAGCTTTGACGGGTCGATCCTGAAATTGGCGTCGGGGCCGTTGCAGGGGTTCTTGCAGGCTATGGCACAGTCGGCACACGACGTCAGTTCGCCATGCAGGCGTTTCTTCACCATGTCGCCCACAGCGTCGCGCAACGCCTCGACGGCGATGTTGCGTATCACCTCGTCGCAGAAGGCGTAGCTGAGCATGGTGACGGCGGTACGTTCGCCGATGCCACGCGTCATAAGGTAGAATCTGGCCTGCTCGTCGAGCTGGCCTATGGTGCTGCCATGCGAGCATTTCACGTCGTCGTTGTATATCTCGAGGAAAGGTCGGGTGTCGACATGGGCCTTGTCGGTAAGCAGTATGTTGCGGTTGGTCTGATGAGCCTCCGTCTTGACGGCACCGTCCTGCACCAGCACATGTCCATTGAAACGTGCCCGTGCCGCATCGTCGACAATGCCCTTGTAGAGCGTGTTGCTGGTGCAATGCGGCATGGCATGCTCGACGAAGATATAGTTGTCGCACTCTTGCTGACGGTCGATGAGGTAGATGCCGTCGGCGTCGAGACGGCAGCCTTCACCCTGCATGCGGACCACCACGTTGTTGCGCACATGCGTGCCACCGAGGGTGACGGTGCACATGCGCAGCGTGGCACCGCGTCGCATGACGACACGGGTGTCGGTGAGGTGACGCGACGGCGTGAAGGGACCTTGCAGACGGTAGAGCTGCAAGGTGGCATCCTCGCCAAGCTCCACATCGAGGCTAGTGTCGGCCACGCTGTCGTCGGCGCAATGGAAGAGCGGCGCGTCGGCATCGTCGCAGAGTATGATAGTCCTGTTGGTACCCGACGCCACCTTGACGCTTTCGGCAGCGCCGTCGGCACGCCAGTCGTCGTTCCACACGTCGGGCAATATGTCCTTCCTTATCATTGCCCCAGTTCCTTTTTTATCCAGTCGTAGCCCCGTTCTTCAAGCTCCAGTGCAAGGTCTTTGTCGCCCGTCTTGACGATGCGCCCCTCGTAGAGCACATGCACATAGTCGGGCACGATGAAGTCGAGCAGGCGCTGGTAGTGGGTGATGACGATGGTGGCGTTGTCGGCGGAGCGCAACTGGTTGACGCCGCCGGCGACAATGCGCAGGGCGTCGATGTCGAGCCCCGAGTCGGTCTCGTCGAGGATAGAGAGCGTCGGATTGAGCATGGCCATCTGGAATATCTCGTTCTTCTTTTTCTCGCCACCGCTGAAGCCCTCGTTGACAGAGCGTCCGGCAAGCGATGCCGTCATCTCGACGACCTTCTTCTTCTCGTCCATCAGCCGTTTGAAATCGGCACCCGAGAGGGGGTCGAGGCCATGATATTTGCGTTGTTCGTTGACGGCGGTACGCATGAAGTTGGTGATGCTCACACCGGGTATCTCGACAGGATATTGGAAGCCGAGGAAGATGCCCTCGCAGGCACGCTGGTCGACAGGCATGTCGAGTATGTTCTTGCCGTCGTACAGCACCTCGCCTTGAGTGACAGTATATTTTGGGTTGCCGGCCACCACACCGGCCAAAGTGCTTTTGCCGTTGCCATTGGGACCCATGATGGCATGCACTTCGCCACGATCGACGTCGAGGTCGATGCCTTTCAATATCTCGCGGTCGCCGATACAGGCATGTAAATTACGTATCGAGAGCAGTGACATTAACTTCTATATTTTATTAGCATTTAACAATATACAGCATTTCGGCATTCCTATGCCGACAAGCAAAGATACAATTTTTTTTCTGAAATCAAAGAAAAAAGTGTATCTTTGCATCCACTTATGGAAACGCCAATAGTAACACTCACAACCGATTGGGGCTCGCGAGGCTTCTTCGCCGGCATGGTGAAAGGAGTTTTGTGCAGCATGATTGAGGGTGTACGCATCATTGACATCGACCATAACATCGAGCCCTTGAACAAGATATCCGCCACCTTCGTGGTACGCCATGCATGCACCGGTTTCCCTGCCGGGACGGTGCACATCGTCGACGTCGACTCGAACCTGACGCCCGACACGCCGTTTGTGGCACTGCGCTCGCGCGGACAGTACTACGTCTGTTGCGACAACGGCATCCCTGTGGCGGCACTCGACAACACCATCGACGAGATGGTGGAGATACCCGTGCAGCATGGCGGCATCTACAACTTTGCAGCCTACAACATCTTCGCACCTGTGGCCGCAGCCATCATCGGCGGCACCGCCCTCGGCGACCTGGGGCCACAACGGAAGCAGATGACACAGCTCATACAGTCGCGGTATATCAAGATTGGCGAGAGCTACCGCATCTTTGTACACTATATCGACAACTACGGCAATGTCTATCTGGGCATGAGCTACGACGAGTTTGAGAGCATACGCCAAGGACGCCCCTTCGTGTTGCAGGTGCGCGACAAGATAATGACCGAATTAACCGGCAGCTACCTCACCGTACCCGGCGAGACCGACCTGCGGCGACGGCTGCGCCTGACGGTGTCGGCCACCGGCCTGCTGGAGCTGGCCTACAGCGAAGGCTCGTTCCACCAGCTCGTCAGCGGCCTGAAGCCCGGCGAAAGCGTGATGCTGACAATCAAATGAGACGGGAGTCAAGTAGTTTGGACAAATGTTTGAATGTGTTATTGCGTCAGCACTTGGTGCTGACGCAATAACACATTTCAATTTCCATTTTTCAATTTTCAGTTCTTCGGGCTCTTCCAAGAGAAGAACACCTGCACGCCGGCCATCTGGTATACCTGCCAGTGGTTCCACTTGCCGAGTCCGCTGAAGTCGGTATCCCATTTCAGGTTGAGGGCAAAGTTGGCGGAGATGTGGCGGGAAAGGCGATAGTCGAGCTTCAGCTCAAAGTCCATGTCGGTCTCGAAAGCGCGCTTGGCAAGCCATCCCTTGTTCTGCAGGTCAGCCCATGTCTCGCCGTCGGAGAGGGTGTACTTGCAGCCGTCAGGGTCGCTCACGCCGTCGTAGGCATCGATTTTGTCCCACGCCATGTTTTTCGGCTTCTTGTAGTCATAGAAGAGCTCGGCACGGGCGTAGAGGTCGAGGTTGGGAAGTATGTCTTTCTTGAGGTACTGTGCCTTGACGTAGCTACCGAGGGCGAAGTAGGCATGGTTGAAGGTGGTGGGGTCGCTGGCGTCGAAGTCGTCATCCTGCAGCACACCGTAGTTCTTACCCACAGAGATGAGCGAGTCGTTGACAACGAAGGTGGTCTTGCCGGTCAGGAACGAAAGGGACACCGACCAGTTGTCGCGTTTGTGCTCGAACGAGAGTGCGGTGGTGAGGTAGGCCGGTGCGAAGAAGCCGCTGACCAGGGTCTGTGTCTGGTTGACACCAATGCCGTCATACTCGTAGCCGTTGCCGAACTGTGTCTTGAGGTTGGCGGTGAAGCTGGCGCCCCATCCTTTGTAGGCATTCCAGCTTATGGCACTGGTGAGGTCGATCTTGTCGTTGCTCTTGCGACGTGTCTCAAAGAGGCCTCCGACACTGTCGGCACTGCTGTTGTCGAGGTCCTGCCAGGCATAGCCGTAGGCGAGGTCGACGACATTATCCCACACGTATTTGGGGTGTGTGTACTTGTAGTTGCCGAAGAAAGTACCGGTGACGTCAATCATCGAGTTACCCGACGACGACCAGTTGTTGAACATAAACTCGCTGGCTTTCAGAGCAGGTGTGCTGCTGGTAGTCCAGCTGCCCACCTTGCCCGACGCGGTGGCATCGTCCTGTGCCGCGGCGACAAGGCAGAGCGACAGGATTGCACATAAAGTAAAGATACGTTTCATAGTTGTTGTTTTATGTTTGTTAATGTTTCATTGATTTCGTCGGCAGTGTATCCGCGTTGCGCCAGAAAAACCATCAGCTTGCGGCGGCGCACAGAGGGGTCGGCATCGTGCAGGCCGGCAAGCTTCTTGCATGCCGTGTCGGCAAGCACATCGCGGTAAGCCTCGTCGTCGACGGCCCCGATGCCGGCAGCTATAGCCTCGGGCGTGAGCCGCTTCATCCTCAGCTGGTAGGCCACCTTCATACGGCCCCAACCCGAACGCAGCATCTTGCTCTCGCAGTATGAGCGTGCATAGCGCCTGTCGTCCAGATACCCCTCGTCTTCGAGCCGCGCAACCACCGTCTCGGCGACACACTTGTCGGCGCCCCACTCGCCCAGTTTCTTCACCACAGCCGAGGAACACTGCTCGGCCGAAGCGCAATATGCACGGGCACGGCCCAAGTATGCCAACACGCTATCGTCCATGTTTTCAACGCCATCCATTACACAACAGAAATATGGTTCCAACTGCAAAGTTACAAAAATAATCTGAATATCACACCGCACCGCTAAAAAAATGGAGTTAAGGAGTTAAGACAATGTTTTAATGCGTAAATGCGTTAGTGCTGACGCACCGATTACTGACGCAACAACACATTCCATTTTTCGTTTTTCAGATAAAAAGATTTGCCCATGTCAAAAAAAATATGTAATTTTGCAATTCGGTATAATAATATACAATAACTATGGGAAAAGGTAAGATACTGTTTGTAAATCAGGAGATTACGCCATTTACCAACGAGAACGAGCAAAGTATCCTGGGGCGCTATCTGCCTGCCAAAGTGCAGGAAATGGGGCGTGAGATACGAGTATTTATGCCAAAGTTCGACAGCATCAGCGACCGGCGTCACCAGCTTCACGAGGTGATACGCCTGTCGGGGATGAACCTTATTGTGAACAACTGCGACCACCAGCTCATCATCAAGGTCGGTTCCATTCCGACGGCGCGCATGCAGGTCTACTTTATCGACAACGACGAGTACTTCGTGCGTCGTTCCGCTGCCAAGGAGGCGGACGGCACCTTGGGCAACGACACCGACGAGAGGCTGCTCTTCTTCGGGCGCGGCACCCTGGAAGCCGTGCGCAAGCTGGCATGGAAGCCACACCTGATCAACTTCATGGGATGGTTCTCGGCCATGATACCTTTCTACATGCGCCGCATCAACAAGGAGAACGCTTTCTACAACGGCACCAAGATGGTCATCACACTCACTGCCGACAGCTACGAGGGCACCTTGGGCAACGAGCTGGAACGCAAGATGAAGACCGACGGTGCCACCGCCAAAGACCTTCGTCTGTATGGCAACAACGACTATCGCGGACTGATGAGAGCCGCCATCACCTATTCGCAAGGCGTCATCCTAGGCTCGCCCGACGTCGACCCCGAGCTGGTAGCCTTCGCCAAAGAAAACAAACGCTATGTGCTCGACTACACGTCCGACCGCGACGTGTTCTACACCAATATCAACAAATTCTACGACACTATCATCGGCAAGATAGACAACTGAGCCACTACACCGACAATGAAAAAAACACTCCTTGCGGCGGCTGCCGCATTGCTGCTGGCCCTGGCCGCCTGCACCGACGAAGAGACATCCATAGGCCTTGGCCTTACCGACCCGGCCACCATCTACAACGGCATCACCGACACCTTGACGGCCAACATGGCCATGAGCGTGCGCGACGACTCGCTGCTCACCTCCAACTACAGCTACGGCATCATCGGCGACTATACCGACCCCGTCTTCGGACGCTCCACCTCGACGCTGTACAGCCAGATAGGCCTTGCGTCGGGCATGAGCTCTATCAACTTCGACGAGGTCACCATCGACTCGGTGGTGCTCATCATGGTGTCCGACGGCCTCTTCCCCGACACCGACGCCACCTACAACATGCACTTCTTGGTGCGCCAGCTGGCACAGCCTATCGATGCCGACAGCGACTACTACAGCTTCGACAGCATACCCGTCGACCCGTCAGCCACATTCTTCGACCGGACCGTCACCATCGGCGCACACGACACCACCGTACGCCTACGCCTGTCGGAAGGCATAGGCACTGTGCTGGCACAGACAAGCGCCAGCGACGAATTCCTCCAATCGGTCAAAGGACTGGCCGTAAGCATCGTGCCCGACGCCGACCAAGGCATGTTCTCCATCAACTTTGCCACCACGGCGACATGTCTCACCGCATACTACCACTACGGCGACGACACGATAGCCTACACCTACGACTTCCTCTTCGGTGGCGGTGTGGCACACTTCACGCATTTCACGCACGACTACAGCGGCACCGTCTTCGACGGCAACGACAGTCTCGACGGCAGCCAGCAGCTATACCTACAGCCGCTGGCCGGATACAACGCCAGCATAGCCTTCGACAGCGCCGTGCGCGACTTCCACCAGCGGCACCCGCTGGCCGTGGTGCATCACGCCGAGTTGCTGCTGCCTCTGGCTCCCTCGGCACCGGCCGACATACCCGGACAGCTGGTTGCTCTCGCCACCAGCGAGAACGGTGCTTCGGCCTTCATACCCGACTACATCGACGCCTACACCTACCGCGGCTTCGACGGCACCTTCGACAACAGCCGCAACCTGTACCGCCTACGTGTCACACAGCATCTGCAGCATCTGCTGCGGCAAGGTGCCGACAACGGCATCACCGTGCTCCTCGACGCACGTCGCAGCTCGGCACAACGCACCATACTGGCCGGACCAACGTCCGCCGACCCGCTGAAGATAGTCTTCGTGTACTCGGAATAGACACACACAACGTTTGATATAATTGAAAAAATGAAATGTGACATTGCGGTAGTAACTGGTGCGTCAGCACTAACGCATCTACGCATTCAAACATCTGTCCTAACTTCTTAACTCCTGTCTCCTTAACTCCTGAAGTCTCAACCCACCTTAACTCCTGAAGTCTTAACCCCTTAACAAGATATGAAAAAAGCACTCTATCTCATAGCAGCTCTGTCGCTGCTGCCGCTAGCCGCAACGTCGCAGACCCGCTACGAACGCACCTACACCGACAGCCAACAGCTCTACGTCGAGGGCACCCTCGACGCTGCAGGACGTCGCGACGGCACCTGGCGCTGGTGGCACCCCAGCGGGCGTATGGCCCAGCAAGGCTCCTACGAGGCCGGCAAGAAAGTCGGGATATGGACCGTATACTACGACGGCGACGGTCGCATGAGCGAAGAGTGCTACACCGGCGACGGCGTCAGCCGCACCTGGTACAGCAACGGTGACCTTCACAGCGAAGTCAGCGTCAAGAACGGACGTCGCGAAGGCACCTTCCGCTCGTGGCACAAGAACGGCCAGCTGGAGGAGGTGGTCACCTATGTCGGCGGCAGCCGCGAAGGTGCCACCACACAGTGGCATCCCAACGGACAGATGATGTTCTCCGGCACCTATCGCAACAACGAACTGCAAGGCAAAGCCACATGGTGGTTCGACAACGGCAAGATCGACATGGAGGGCAACATGGTCGACGGTGAACAGGACGGCGAATGGCTCTTCTACTGGCGCACCACCGGCAAGCTCGGCGTGCGCGGCAACTATGCCAGAGGCAAGGAGATAGGTTCGTGGACCTACTACTACGAGACTGGCGAGCGTTGGCGCTCCGGCGACTACCGCAACGGCAAGCGTCAAGGCACATGGACCACCTGGTACGAGAGCGGACGCAAGCTGCACGAGGGCAACTATGCCGACGACCTGGAGGAGGGTCTGTGGACGGCCTGGTACGAGGACGGCAGAGTAGACTATAGCGGCACCTTCACGCAGGGCATGAAAGAGGGCGAGTGGCGCGGCCTCTACGACGACGGCTCCACACGCTACATCATGCACTACACCGACGACGAGAAAGACGGCGAAGAGGTGCGCTATTATCCTAACGGCCAGCTGGAGATACGGCAGAACTACTCCGGCGGTGTGCTCGACGGCAAATACGAGCGCTACAACGAAGCCGGCGGCGTGGTGGAGAAAGGCCAGTTTGTGCGTGGCGAGAAAGAAGGCAAATGGGTGTGGTACGACGGTGGCCGCGAGGTGTACAAAGCCAAGTTCAAGGCCGGCAAAGAGGTGAAATGAGACTGCTGCTGGCTTCCAAGTCGCCCCGTCGGCGCGAGCTGCTCTCGCAGCTCGGTTTCCCCATAGAATTTGTCGACATCGACGTCGACGAGCATATCTCCTCTCCCCTACCCCCATCCGAGGTGGCCGAGCATCTGGCGTGCCGCAAAGCCGACGCCTACCCTACCGGCACCCTCGCCGACGACAGCGTGCTGGTCACTGCCGACACCGTGGTGGTGCACAACGGCGAGATACTGGGCAAGCCCCACTCGCGCGACGAGGCGGTGCATATGCTGCGCTCACTGTCTGACGACCGTCACACGGTATACACCGGCGTATGCATGCGCTCGCGGACCGACAGCCTGTCGTTCACCGAGAGCACCGACGTGGTCTTCCACGCCATCGCCGACACCGACATCGACTACTACGTCGACACCTACCGTCCCTACGACAAGGCCGGTGCCTATGGCATCCAGGAATGGATAGGCATGATTGGGATAAAGGCCATCGAAGGGTGCTACTACAACGTGGTAGGGCTGCCTGTGGCCACACTCTACGACAAGCTGAGGAAGAGGTTCCTGTCCAGATGAAGCTCGCCACTGTCGAGCATCCTGCGCACCACGACATCCACACCGACATAGTTCTGTTCGCCAAGCATCTCGCACAACGAGCCTACCGACAGGTGCCCTTGTGCCACAGCCTGCCTTACGGCTTGTTCCACATCGATGTCGGCATGTCGCTGCCGCACACACACGTCGCAACGGCCACAGTCGCACACGCCATCCGTCTCGCCAAGGTAGTTGCGCAGCATACGGCTACGGCACACGCCCTCGCTCTCCGCATACTGCCTCATGGCAGCCATACGTCCACGGGCAGCCTCCTTCAGGGCATCGTCGCCACTGCTGCCGAAGCTTATCGAACGTTCGTCGATACGCTCCGAGCAGAACACTATCTGTGGCATGTCGGTGGCAGGCTGGTACTCGACAATCTTCATCTCGGCCATCTTGTGCAGCATCGTCTTCACCTCTTTAGTGTCGCACATCGAATGTCGTGCCAGCCTACCTTCGTCGATGGGTGTATGTTCGTCGGATATCCCCGGAAAGAGTCTCATGGCCGTCATCAGCATGTCGCCCATCTTCATATGGTCCACCTGGAAACGGTACAGCTCATTGCGTGGGACAGTGATAAAAAGCGTAGACTTCCGTATGCCGCCGTCGTCGATGGCGATGAGGCCGTGCCGCTCCAGAATGCGGCAACAGGAGAAGAACTCGCGCAGTGGCATATTGTACATATCGCATATTTTCTCCATCTTGAAGTCGGCCTTGGTGTCGATGCCGCTGCCCGTCGGTATGCGGTAGTAGTTGCAAAGAGCCTTATAGGCATTGCGTATGTGGCTCACTGGCGGGAAGTCGAGTTCGAGGGTCTCGTCGAGACGGCGTCCGTCGCTGTTGTCGTAGAGCAGCACCGCCTTGGCGGGCAGCCCGTCGCGGCCTGCACGTCCGGCCTCCTGATAGTAGCTCTCCAAACAGTCAGGCGCATCCACATGCACCACGAAGCGCACATCCGCCTTGTCGACACCCATGCCGAAGGCGTTGGTGGCCACCATCACGTTGCATCCGCCTGTCATCCATGCCTTCTGCCGCCTGTCACGTTCGGTTGGCGCTAGTCCGGCATGGTAGCACAAGGCCTCAACGCCGTTGGAGGAGAGGAAGGCGGCGATGCTCTCGGTGCGGCGACGGGTGGCGGCATACACCACACCACATGCGCCGTCGGTACGGCATATATGGAGCAGACGCGTCATCTTATCTTCCGTGTGCACCACGCTGTAGGTCAGGTTAGGTCTGTCGAAGCCTGTCGAGAAGCGACATGGCGAACGCAGCGCAAGCAGCCTGCACACATCGTCGGCCACAGCCGGCGTGGCGGTGGCCGTGAGGGCTATCATAGGGACCGTCTGCTGGTATTGCCGTATGGCGCCAACCTGCATATAAGGAGGTCTGAAGTCATACCCCCACTGCGAAACACAATGTGCCTCGTCGACGGCAATAAGGCATACCTTCATACGACGGAAATGCTCTATAAACATACGCTGCGTCAGCCGTTCGGGCGAGACGTAGAGGTACTTCAGTGTGCCGCACATGGCATTGTTGAGCACGACGCTCATGTCGGCCGTGCTGAGCCCGGCATAGAGACACGCCGCCTTGAGGTGCATGTCGTTGAGGCGTTGCACCTGGTCTTTCATCAACGCTATCAACGGCGTCACCACCAGACACAGCCCGTCCATCAGCAGCGGCGGCAGCTGGTAGCAGAGGCTCTTGCCGCCACCGGTGGGCATCATCGCAAAGACGTCACGCCCCTGCAGGAGCGAGTCGATGATCTCCTCCTGGCAGGGGCGGAATACTGTATGGTGCCAATAGCGTTTGAGCAGTTGCTTCTTGTCGGCCATTGCGACAACCCTACCTGATAAGAGTGATGGTGCCGTTCTTGGTCATCAGCGTCGGCGTGCCGTTCTTGCGGTAATTGCAGACATACACATAGGCGCCTTGCGGACACGGGTCGTCCCTGTAGGTGCCGTCCCATTCGAACGCCGGGTCGGTCGATTCGAACATCAGCTGTCCGCCACGGTTGTAGATATAGATGTGGAAGAACTCGTATTCAGTGAGGGTGTAGAGGCGGAACCTGGCGTTCTCGTCCTCGCTGCCCGGGGTGAAGGCGTTGGGGAACCATGCGGTGAAGTTCATGACGTTGATGCCGAAGGTCTCGTCGGCGGGGCAATCGAGAACATTGTAGGCAGTGAGCTTGACATACACCGAGTCGCGACCCGTAGCCTCCTCGAAGGTATGTTTCACCTCGCGTGTCGTGACCAGCTCGCTGTTGTTGAAGAGCCACTCGGAGCGTACGCCGCCGGGCGACACGTCGCGCAGGGTGATGGTCGGTTCGTCGGCATCGACGAAGTTGGGGTTGGTGGTGATGCGCGGCACAGGCAGCGGTATGACGGTGACCTTCTTGGTCAGCGGCGTAGCGTCGCAGTTGTTGGTGCCGTGGCCTATCATGGTGTATGTGGTGGTCTGCATAGGATGCACATGCACCTCGGCGGCAGTGTCCTGACCTGCCAACGACGGGTCGGCCGGCGACGCTCTCCACGTGTAGTGGTCGGCGGCAGCGGCGATGAGGACAGCCTCGTCGCCCGGACATATACGGCCATCGGTGGGCAGCATATACAGCTGGGGACGCACAAGGTAGGCATGCACACTATCCCACGCCACGCAGCCCTCCTGTGTGGTGACACGCACGTAGTAGACCGACGTGTCGGCATAGGGGGCGACAGCCAGGTGGTTGCCTGCCGGCAAGTTGCCGGTGATGATGCCATATGTGTTAGACCACTCGTAGGTGCAGTTTTCCACACCGACGGCACGTACCGTAGCATCGGTGAGGCTTCCTTCACAGACGATAGTGTCGCCCACCACCTCCAGCTCGGGATGTACAAACACCGCCACCGTATCGTGGGCATAGCCCTGGCAATAGATGGTGTCGTACACGTTCGACGGGGCCACATAGTACAGTCCGTTGCGCACAAGCAGCGTGATTGGCTCTATGCTGTGGGTGAAGCCACGGGTGATACTGGTATTCTCGTCGGCGACGCCCCACCCCGATATGGTGTCGTAGACAGCGTTGGAGTCCGTACTCGAAGAATCGTTCAGGAAGATCCACCAGCGGCGATAGACCCCCTGTGTGGTGTCGGTGATGGTGGTCTCGTCGGCATCACACAGCACCCGCTGCGATATCGTCATTCCCACTTTGGGGTTCAGCTTGGGCACGATGGGATATTGAGCCTCCGACCAGCAGGTGGGGTCGGTGGTGTAGGAACGCACCACCACGCCTTTGACAGAGCGGTCGGGATAGGTGAACTGTGCCGTGTCGCCGATGGTGGTGTAGACAGGATTGCCTACACATGCCGCAGTGTTGTAGAACGACCATTGCGTGGCACTGTCGACCACCAGGTTGGGCATACCCGGCACATAGCTCTGGTTGCGGACCTGCACGGTGCCGTCGCAAAGCGAGAGGCTGTCAATCATCATGGTCGGCTTGGTGTTGGTCACGTTGATATAAAGACTGGTGGCGAAAGGCTTGGCCGGGTCGAGTGCCGAGGTCATCTTGCACTCGAAGGTCTGGTCCTTGCCTATCGAGTCGACCATGACGCTGTCGTGGCCGCCCGGAGTGCGGGTGCGATAGTTGATGTGGAAGTCGGAGGCTTGCACGTCATACTTGAACATCGAATCAGCCATATTACCCGAAGCGAGAGTACGGAACGAGAAGTGCGAGTTGTCGCCACCCGGATTGAGGTCAGTGAATGCAGTGGATACGCCAAAGTTCGAGACGCGCCATTCATAGTTCGACATGCCTTTGGGGGCTGTGATGGTGGTGACGGCTGTGGAACGTCCGGCCGGGCAGCCGCTGGCGGTGAGCGCCATGGGACGGCACTCGCCGGCGATATAGGCATAGGCATAGTGGTAGTTGGCCTGGCAGTCATATATCATCACCTCGACACGCAGAGTCTCGTAGAGGTAGTTGTTCAAGTTGATGGCCACTTTGGCCCAGTCCTTGAAATAGACGTTGCCATTCTGCGCCTGGTACCATCCACCGTTGAGGTTGCTTGTGTAGGTCGCACTGGCAGTGAGAGGGCTCATATTGGCACACTGATTAGCCACAGAGTTACTGGAGGTAGGGGTGCAGGTGATATAGTAAGCCAGCGTGTCGCTGATCTGTTGCCAGGAGCTGCCGTTCTGGCGCATGACACGGATGATGAAGGTCGGGTTGCCTTTCATGCCATGTGTAGGTGCCTCGGCAACAATGGCATAATAGAGGTAAAGCATGGCGTTCTGGGTGGTGGGGCGGATGTGGTAGTATAGCGCCGAACCGCCGTATGTGCCACCGTTGGCGCACACATCGCCGACACGGATACTTTTGGAGAAGTTGGTGTTGACAACATCGCCGGTGTCGTAGGTGTTGTACTGCGTCGGGACATATCTCAGGTGGTTGTCGGTATTGGGGTCGTAGCCCGTTTCGGACATGATACGGAACTGACGCTCACGCTGCGGGTGTGCGGCATTGGAATAAGAGGTGCTGCTGCATGCACCATTGGCATTGACACCTTGATCCATCTGGGTGGCGGAATACAGCGTATTCCAAGTGATGCCTGTTTCACCCGTCATCACATTCGGACAAGCGTGGCTGCTTGGCACGGTGCCGCCTTGACCCGAATAGTAGCCTATGCCATAGCCACCGGCGGTGGTGGTATGCCCCGAGTTGAAGTTGTTCGGGTTGTTCCATCCCGGACAGTAGCGATCCTGCGTCCAGGGATAGTCCTGCGCCCCTGCCGTAGCGGCAAACATCACTGCCACAAGCAGTGCCAAAGCTTTAAGACCATGTGTCTTCATATCGTCGTCTTTATCATTATACTCATCTTCAATCATTTGCACAACATCACACCACACTGTTATCCAAGGCAAAGGTAAACAATTCTTTCCAAACGTACAAATCTTTTTTACCCTGTCTGACGATATAGACGCAAAAAAGAGACAGAATGTTACATTGCGATGAATATTTTTTATTTGAAACACGGAGGGCCGCCGCGATATGCGACGGCCCTCCGCAATAGTAACATTTCCGTGTTTAGCTTTATTTGTCTTCTTTAAGCTTCTGGAAGATGTCGAGGTCGCCGAGGGTAGTCTTTTCGAGACTCTCGTTGATCTGCTTGACCGACTTGGCTGTGGCGCGGTTCTTGCGGTCGTCGCCACCCTCGCGGGAACCATCCTGGCTATCCTGGAAGGTGCGTGTGTGGCTGACGATGATCTTCTTGGAGTCTTTGTTGAACTCGATGACCTTGAAGTCGAGGGTCTCGCCGTTGCGGGCCTTGCTCTTGTCTTCCTTGTCGAGGTGACGCATCGGAGCAAATGCCTCGACGTCGTAGGGCAGCATGACGGTGGCGCCCTTGTCGTTGAGGTTCACTATCTTGCCCTGATGCACGCTGCCGACGGTGAAGAGGCTCTCGTAGACATCCCACGGGTTCTCCTCAAGCTGCTTGTGGCCAAGGCTGAGACGACGGTTGTCGGCGTCGACTTCGAGGACGACAACGTCGATCTTCTCGCCAATCTTGGTGAACTCGGCAGGGTGTTTGATCTTCTTGCTCCAGCTGAGGTCGCTGATGTGGATGAGACCGTCGACGCCCTCCTCGAGTTCGACGAAGATGCCGAAGTTGGTGAAGTTGCGCACGGTGGCGGTGTGTTTGCTACCGACGGGATACTTGTCGGCGATGGCCAGCCAGGGGTCGGGCATGAGCTGGCGTATGCCGAGGCTCATCTTGCGGCTCTCGCGGTCGAGGGTGAGGATGACGGCTTCAACCTCGTCGCCGACCTTGAGGAAGTCCTGAGCGGAGCGCAGGTGCTGGCTCCAGCTCATCTCGCTGACGTGTATCAGACCTTCGACGCCGGGCATGACCTCGACGAAAGCACCGTAGTCGGCGACAACGACGACCTTACCCTTGACGTGGTCGCCCTCCTTGAGATCAGGATCCAGGGCATCCCACGGGTGCGGGGTGAGCTGTTTGAGGCCGAGGGCGATACGACGCTTGGCCTCGTCGAAGTCGAGTATGACGACGTTGATCTTCTGGTCGAGGCTGACAATCTCGTCGGGGTGGCTGATGCGGCCCCAGCTGAGGTCGGTGATGTGGATGAGGCCATCCACGCCGCCGAGGTCGACGAACACACCATAAGAGGTGATGTTCTTGACGACGCCTTCGAGCACCTGCCCCTTCTCCAGGTGGCTGATGATCTCGGCCTTCTGGGCCTCGATCTCATCCTCGATGAGGGCTTTGTGGCTGACGACGACGTTCTTGTACTCGTGATTGATCTTGACGACTTTGAACTCCATCTGCTTGTCGACATAGACGTCGTAGTCGCGGATGGGCTTGACATCGATTTGGCTGCCGGGAAGGAAAGCCTCGATGTTGTCGAACACGATGACGATGAGACCGCCTTTGGTACGGCTCTTGACGTAGCCGGTGATAATCTCCTGGCTCTCGTATGCCTGGTTGACACGGTCCCACGACTTGAGGATACGTGCTTTCTTGTGGCTCAGCATAAGCTGTCCATTGGCATCCTCCTGACTCTCGACATAGACCTCGATCTTGTCGCCGGCCTTGAAGTCGGGATTGTAGCGCAGCTCACTGGCGGGGATAACGCCATCGCTCTTGAATCCGATGTTGACGACGGCCTCGCGCTCGTTGATGGCGACGATGGTACCCTCAATCACCTCTTGCTCGGTGAAGGCATTGAAAGTCTGGTCGTAGGCTTCCGACTTCTCGGTGTTCTTCGGATTGATCTTACCGGCTTTCTCATCGACAGCATTCCAATCGAACTCGGCCAGCGGTTGCACATCCTTGTAATTCATAAATTTTGTTTCTCTTTTTGTTGCGGACACCTGTCATGCCCTGGGTTTGACATTCAATTATCGTTATATCACACTGACAGCCATACCGTTGACAGGCTACGAAGCCATCAGCATGAAGTGCAAAGATACAACTTTTTTTGAAAACCCAACGTTTTTTTTTAGGAGCAAGAGTAAGAGTGGAAGTGCTCTTGGCAGGTGTCGTCCACTGTGCTCTTTTTTCCGCGAGGCAGAGAGCCGTAGGGGGTGTAGCGTCTTTTCAAGACGCACAGCCGCATCAGGCAGCCATACCCCACACTGTAGTGTGGGGTATGGTCATGGCGGTATGCAGGGCGTGCCGGAGGCACGCTACTACCCGCCTACCACCGCAGGCTGGAAGCCCTTGTCAACGGTACACCGACAA
>FLNX01000146.1_pt1 | contig 34942 bp, 15 predicted proteins | sample 1140341 | NCBI WGS metagenome assembly FLNX01 (sample SAMEA3878208, study PRJEB12797) | bioreactor metagenome | biome: Moose rumen | place: Sweden | collected 2011-10 | reverse complement strand
GCAACTTCATCTGCTCGCTCCGCCCCGATGAGGAGAAACTCTGCTACAGCGTTATCTTCCAACTCGATGATGAGGCGAACGTCAAGAAGTGGCACCTGGCCCATACCGTCATCAAGAGCAACCGCCGCTATGCCTATGAGGAGGTACAGCAGATACTTGAGGATAATGGTGTCGTGGACGGCACGGGCGAACCCGCTCCTCCCGCCACGAAGAAGAATCCCTATAAGGGCGAGAATGCCGCCGAACTCATCAAACTCGATGCCCTCGCCAAGAAACTGCGTACTGCCCGCTTCAAGAACGGCAGCGTGAAGTTCGACCGTGAGGAACTCCACTTCGATATCGACGAGCAGGGCAAGCCCATAAAGGCTTACTTCAAGGTGTCGAAAGATGCCAACAAACTCATCGAGGAATTCATGCTACTCGCCAATAAGACCGTCGCCGAATCCATCGGCAAGCCTAGTCCATCTAGTAAGGCTAGTAAATCTAGTAAGGCTAGCAAAACTAGTAAGACCCTCCCCTATCGTATCCACGACCAGCCCGATCCCACAAAACTGGAGAACCTGCGTGAGTTCGTGGCTAAGTTCGGCTACAAGATGAAGACCAGCGGCACGAAGGGAGCCATCTCCCGCAGCCTGAATGCCCTGATGGAGTCGGCACAAGGCACCCGTGAGCAGAACGCCATCGAGACGGTAGCCCTCCGTGCGATGATGAAGGCCAAGTACAGTGTGCATAATATCGGCCACTACGGCCTCGCCTTCGACTACTACACGCACTTCACCTCGCCCATCCGCCGCTATCCCGACACGATGGTTCACCGGCTGCTGACGAAATACCAGGAGGGCGGGCGCTCGGCCAACAAGGAGAAGTACGAGGAGTATTGCGAGCATTGCAGCGATATGGAACAGATCTCGCAGAATGCGGAGCGCGACTCCATCAAGTACAAGATGGTGGAGTTTATGGCCGACAAGGTGGGCAACACCTACGATGCCCATATCTCCGGCCTCACCTCCTATGGAGTCTACGCCCAGATCGACGAAAACCACTGCGAAGGTATGGTGAGCATACACGACCTGGGGAACGACTACTACGACTTCGACGAGAAGAACTTCATGATCGTAGGCCGTCGCCACCATACGAAGTACCAACTTGGCGACCCCATCCGCGTCAGAGTGGCCCGTGCCAATATCGAGCGCAAACAACTCGACTTCACGCTGGCCGACGACTAATTACCGTGAACTAAGCCCCGCCTTGTGGGTGCCAAATTTGATGCCCACAAGGCTGGTAATAGACTAATATTCAATTTCGATAACTGGACATAACCGTACGAACGACTTGAAGCCAGAGATGCCTTTCTTAGGCTGAAAGTCACCTGTATCAGTCTTGTGCATATAGGCCCAATACAGCACTCCCTCATCCTCGCAATAGTAAGACGGCGTGCTGTTACCGCTGTCAAAGTGGATGATGCGTGTATCTTTCGTAAAGACAGCCGCTTCCTCTGTAGTGGGCAGTCGCCAGTTGTTGCTGGTGCTGACAGGCTTTGCCAATGCGGCCATCGGAGCCGTCAGTGCTGCACGCCAGACTGATGCCTCTGAGCCATCTGCCGGAGCGTCATAACTCAGGTTCTCCTTGGCCAGAAGTACCGCCCTGCGAGCAGTCTCATCTACGCTCACCACGAAATATCCGTTGGCAAAATTGCCTGCTTCGAGATCGGCGAAAGACGAATTGCTCTCATCGAAATCGAATTCCACGTTGACATCCTCGGCCCAGTCGGCGGCAGTGAGGGTGGCTGAGAAGGTGACATTACGAGTGGTCTTACATGTTCCGCTCAGGCTGTAGTGTCGATTGGCAGTGAGTGCCTCCGGAATGATGTAAGTGTAACTCTCGAAGCCGTCGGACTTCGTAAAGTTGATGGTGAGTGAGGGTGTTCCCATCGAGGGGAAAAGCAAGGCCTGGGGTGTGGCTTTCCAAGTCGTACCGTCTGCCTGTTCTGAAAGCGTCAACTGGTAGTCCTGGGGCTCCGTATCGGAGAAAGTGCCGCTCAGTTGGAGCGCACTGTAGAGGGGTGAGAGGGTTATCTCGACGGCGGATACCTCTGCAGGAACATCCTTTACCTCTACTTCCTTCAGGCAGATTACCTTTCGTTCCAGCGAGATGGCAAGGTCTTTGTCCTCGTCCTTCTCCAGTGTGAGAGTGAGTCGTTTGTGCAGCAAATCGTCCATCACCTCGCCATCCTTGAGAGTCACTGCGCTTGTGGTCGTGGCATCTGACAATGTAGGCAAATCGAATCGGTTAAGATCGGTGCCGCCCACGGCACACAGTGTATAGGTGCCGGGAGGCATTCTGACATCGGCCGTGTTGTTTTGCTCATCCGTGGATAGCAGTTGTACACACTTCCCCGTCTGGTCGAAGATGTAGATGCGTGCCTGGCTGACAGGATCCTCTTCAGAGCCATCACCTCGGGTAGTCACCGTCAGAGTGGAGGAGTTGCCAACTTGCCCAGGGGCCAGTCCTTCATCATCCATGACCGATTTCTCACAAGATGTGAATACTGTTAACATACTTGCAGCACTGAGTGCTACCATCATTTTGTTCGCAAAATAGTTTTTCATAATCATTTTGTTTTTAATAGTTAGACCAAATTAAATTAACAATCTGTGTGCAAAGATAGGCAAAATTCACCAAAGATTCTTGTATTATTGCCGCTTTTTTAAACATTTTGCTGCAATCTCCCCTAACATTGCAAGGAAAAACAAGCCAAGATGTCCGTTTTGTCATCTCCGACTGAGCAAAATAATGCCATATCGAAGATTAGACAAGCGATCATTTGAGTCCACGCGATTCATTATTCGCATCAAGATGTTAATTCATTGAAAAAGTTGAGTAAGAATGCCGTATATGTGGAAAGAAATCATTATCTTTGCAGAAAATCCATTAACATGTTTAACAATCTAAAACAAAGGACAATGAATAATCGAATGACATGCTTTTGCTTGCGATGGGCAGCCGTACTGCTTTTCGCCTTTACACTCCCTGCTACGTCTTATGCCCAACTTGGCGGCTTAGGTAAGAAAATCAAGAATGCAGCTAAATCGGCTGCAAAGACGGCTGGCGACATCAAAGCGACCATCAACAACGGCGAGCAGACCGTCAGCCCAAGTCAAAACAACACCTCGACAACGACCACCAATGGATCTGAGACGCACATCTATGGCGACACTTGGCAGATAGCCAATTACAAGCGCGACACCAAGCAGTTCATCTTCAGCGAACGGAAGTATAAAGAAGGGCAGTTGGCAGGAAAGCCTATCACCTACACCTACGACGAGGCTTCCGGTGAAGTGCGCGATGCCGACGGAACACTGAAGGGCACTATCGGGAAAGGCTTCGTGGAGATTCCCGGAGTGGGAAAGGTAAGCATCATCAATGAACAAGGCGGGCTGTCACTGGACGGCACAACAACCATTGGCCGTGTGACCAACACTGGGTGCACATGCTATGGTACAAGCCTGGGCAGTTTCAGTAAGAGTGAGCCTCGAGAGATAGTGGCGTTCTTCTTCCTTTCGGAATGTGCTATAGACGGCAAGATGGAAAAACTGAAGAAGAATTTCGAGACCCGTAAAGAGCGTCAGGCTAAGAGTGCTGCCGCCTTCAAGGAGCAACTAAAGACCATCAGTACCGGCTCTTTCCTTGATCTGGCCGGCAACAAATTAGGATCCATAACAGCCGACGGCAAGGTGCTGAACAAACAGGGTTCGAGAATCGGACAGGTGAAGGCCAACGGTGGCAACATCGAAGTCTACAATACCAACAATCAGTGCCTGGGCTATATCAGCGAAGCAGGACTCGTCTATAAAGGCAGCGAAAAAGTGGGGCAGTTGAACTCCACGGGTCGCGTGGAATTACCAACAGGTGCCACCCTCGGCAACATCAACGGCAATGACTTCTATGACAGCAAGAGCAACCGCCAGGGCAGTTTCTCTGGTAAAGGTGTCTACGTCGCTGCCGCTCTCCGCTACTTCTTCTTCGCGTTCTGATAATCAACACAGACAAACCTACTGACAGCAACTACATCTCTATCGGGATGTAGTTGCTGTTGTTATGGGTTATTTCAGCAGTGGCCAAGCATCAGCCGTCCAGGTGATCGGACGTTGGATGAGGATGGCAGCACCGTTGTGGGTGGTGCTATAGCCGTGGCAGATGAAGATGTCCTCACCGTTGATCGTATAGGCGGCGCAGTGGCCGGCGGCCTCGAACTGCTGCTTGTCGCCTTCGAGGAAGAGGGTGCCGCCACCAGCAGCCATATCCCTACCCTCTCGGTCGAGGTAAGGGCCAGCCACCGATTTGCTGCGACCTACGGCCACCCGATAGTTGCTCTTGGCATCCCGGCAGCAGTAGTCCCACGAGACGAAGAGGTAATACCAACCATCGTGCTGGAAGATGAACGGAGCCTCGATAGCGTTCGTCCCCGCAAACTTCGAGGTCGGGTTCTCTTCCGTCGGTTTGTAGTTGGGGTCATAGCGGCGGGCGATGGTTCGGGGCTTCTCGCCTGCGGCGATGTGCATCGTCGAGTCAAGACGGGCCATCTGGATACCGTCCCAGAAGGAGCCCCAGACGAGCCACGGCTGATCCTGCCCGTCGATGACGAAGTTAGGATCGATGGCATTCCAGTTGTCGCGTTTCTCTCGAGAACTGACGATGCAGCCCTCGTCATCCCACATCGGGAAGGCCAGTGAGCGAGAGGACAGCAGGCCGATGGCCGAGCCGTTCTTGCCGAAGGTGGAACAACTATAGGCCAGCCACCAGCGACCGTGCCAACGGATGACATCAGGTGCCCAGACGTGGTTGCGAAAGCCCGGCACGGAGTCGTGCGTCCACTTGGGCATCACCGTCATCAGCGGTTCCGGTTTGACCGTCCACGTCTTACCGTCCTTCGACGTCATCTGCTGGATGCCCATCCCGGTGGCATATATATAATAAGTACTGTCCTCATAGGCCATCACAGGGTCGTGCACCATCGGCGTGTCCGTCTGGAATGCTGCTCTCGGAAAGCGGGAACGGCGCTGTCCCTGGGCCGTCAACTCAACTGCCAGGCACAGGCAGAATAGGAACAAAACAGATTTCTTCATACTTAGTAGTTGTTAATCTTGTGATACATTTTGCTATTTTGATGCAAAAATACAAAAATTCTCGGATATTTTGCTTATCTTTGCAACGTTTTTCCAATCATAGTAACTAAAACAATAGAAATATGAAGAAATCCATCACCATTCTGCTTGCAATCCTGCTTCACCTGACAGCAGTGGCCGTGTCATTGAGGCGTGTCAGCGTCCACGATCCCAGCATCGTCTGGGACGGAACACAAGGCCGATACTACATCTTCGGTTCACACCGAGGCGCGGCCTATACCACTGACCTGATGACCTGGAGCAGTGTCAAGGCTCCTTGGAAGACCGCCACCAGCAGCAATGCCTCGAATGCCTCGGCCTTCACCACGCCGGAGGTGACGACCTTCAAGAAAGGCGACCAGACGTATGAGTTCAACTTCAACGCCAAGGCCTGGGCGGAGAAGGGCAGCACCCGCAAGGGAAACACCTACAGCGTCGACGGTATGATGTGGGCCCCCGACGTCATCTGGAATCCCAAGATGAACAAGTGGTGCATGTACCTCAGCATCAACGGCGACTACTGGTACTCGAGCATCATCCTGCTGACTGCCGACCGCATTGCAGGCCCCTACCGCTACCAAGGGCCAGTCGTCATCAGCGGCTTCTTCGAGAACAATACCTATAAGGAAACCGACCTGGAACTGGCCATCGGCACCCAGACCGCCCTACCCGCCCGCTATAAACTGAAAGACGACGGCAGCGGCAACTGGGGTGAGCGTTACCCGAACTGTATCGATCCTTGTGTGTTCTTCGACGAGGATGGCAAACTATGGATGACCTACGGTTCGTGGAGCGGCGGCATCTGGATGCTAGAACTCGACGAGGAGACCGGCCTCCGCGACTACGACGTGACCTACTCGCTGACCGGCTCCGGCAACGGCATCACCGTCGATCCCTACTTCGGCAAGAAGATTGCCGGCGGCCACTATGTCTCCGGCGAAGGTTCCTACATCGAGTACATCGGCGGCTACTACTTCCTGTTTATGAGTTACGGCTTCTTCGACTCCACCGGCGGCTACCAGATGCGCGTCTTCCGCTCCCAGAAACCCGACGGCCCCTACGTGGATACCAACAATACGAACGCCCTCTTCACAAGTTATAAGATGAACTACGGCCCCAACAGCGACAACCGGGGTGTCAACATCTTCGGTGCCTATGGCGACTGGGGCTATCAGACCGTCAGTGGACTGGAGGAGCGTTCCCAGGGCCACAACTCCGTCATCGCCGCCGAGGACGGGCGTACCTATCTGGTCTACCACACCCGGTTCCAGAACTACCCGAACAATGCGGAGGCCCACCAGGTGAGGGTTCACCAGTTGTTCCAGAATGTAGACGGTTGGCTCGTAGCGGCACCGTTCGAATATACGGGTGAACAGGTGAAGAGCGAGGACATCGCCACCACCCAGCAGATAGTGACCGAACAGATACCCGGCACCTATCAACTGCTGACACACACCTACGGCCTCAACCAGAAGAACAAGGCATTCAACAAGCCCGTAGAGATACAACTGAATGCCGACGGCACCATCAGCGGCAGCCGCACTGGCACCTGGAGCATCACGAAGGGCACGTCGTATATCACCATCAAGATCAGCACCACCGAGTACAAGGGCGTGATGGTCGAGCAGACTTTAGAGAAGTTCACCCCCTCGAACTTGGAGCGTGCCACGGCCACCGAAAAGGCCGCCGCTTTCACCGTCCTGAACAAGAACGGCGTGACGATGTGGGGATATAAGTCGGAGAGTGCGGGATATACGGCAATCGACAACGTAAAGGCTGATGCCAAGACCTCATCCAGTCCCTCCTATAGGAAAGGAACATACGATATGCAGGGACGTCGCGTCAACACCCCCCAGCAGAAAGGCGTCTATGTCAAGGACGGCCGTAAGATTATCGTGAAGTAAGCCTGTTTATCGTGACGTAAACTTGGCAGGCCGTGCCTCAGTCTTGAGGATTCGTGCAAACTCCTGAGGGCTCCGGGTGACGGGGTCCTTCATCAGTTCGGGCACATTGTAACTCTTCATCAACTGACGGTGATAGTCGGGGTTGCTGCTTGGCAACTCGAAGGGGCGCGTGGTGTTTCCCTTCGCATCGATATGGGCGATGAAGGGACGGGTGAAGACCCCATCGGTACGGCGGGAGGAGAAGACGACCCAGCGGCCATTGCTCGACCACGAGTGGTAACTCTCCGACTGGTTCGAATTGAGTTTCTCCAGCGACTCCACCTTACCCGTCTGCAGGTCGAGCATCCACAGGTCGGCATCGCGGTGCCAGATGTGGAAGCAGCCATAACGGCCCACAGTGAAGATCAGCCAGCGACCGTCGGGAGAGATGCGCGGCAAGGTGACGCTGCGGTCGAACGTCGTCGGGTCATAGACTAGTTCACGCTCGCCAAAGGTCATCGTCTTCGAATCGAAGGGCAGACGGTAGAGTTTGTATTTCAGTTCCTTGGAACGCATGATGATCTCCTGCTCCGGCGTCCGGGTGTCGACATAGATCTTGTGGGTGACGGAGTCCTGGCGATAGGGCTGGTGGGTGAAGTGGGCACTGCAGAAATAGAGCCAACGGCCGTCGGGCGACCAACAGGGGAAGATTTCCAGTTCGTCGGTCTGCTGATCCACCGTCTTCAGTTCACCCCGTTTCACATCGTAGAGAGCCAGGTCGCTCTCCGAGTCGAGCACCTCAATCTTATCGAGGTCGGAGGTATGGAAGGCCTGCATCGTCTTGTTGACCGAATAGGCAATCAGGGGCAGGGTTGGGTGCCAGGCAGGATAGGTGCCGGCAGAGAGGGTGGCGGCAGTCTTCATATCCACCTTATAGATAGAGTCATCGTAGGCGATGACCGTGCCACCATGGGTCTGGCGGGCGTGGAACTGCATCCGCCGGGGATTATAGTTCTGATAGTTGTGGCAGTTGATGCACTGGCCGCCCGCCTCGGTGGAGCAGAGCATATTGTCGACGATCACCTGCTCGTCGAAGTTCTCCAGGCAACGCTGGTTGATGGTCAGTTCCTCGTAGGCCACGTAGGAGGGTGAGATCATACGGTAACTGAGCCACGGGTCGATGCTGTCCTTGGAGACGTGGATCTGGAATGGCTGTAACCGCAGCCAGTTCTCCGCCTTACGGACATAGATCTCCACGTCGATGGAACGCCCCTTGGCCGCTGCCGTCAGCGTGCGCCACTCGTCGATGGAGGGACAGACCTTGATGCCCTCACAGATCACCTCCTGCGCCTGTTGTCCCTTCACGGCAAAGCGGGTGACGGCCTCATCCACCCCCACCAACAGTTCGAAGCGGAGCGGGGCGATATTGACGGGCACCGTCACGTCGATATAGTCGGGATAGATGGTCGGCGGCACCTGCGTGGTCTGGAACTGCGTAGGAATTGAAGAGTGAGATGGGAATAGTGAATAGTGAATAGTGAATAGCAAGAGAAGGAAGGAGATGAGTCCTACCAATAACCGTCTGTATATCTTCTTCTTATTCATTTCTTAAAGTAATAATGGTAGAAATAGGTATCGTGGAAGCGGTCATAGAGGGCAGCGGCCAGGGCATCGTTGCTCTGACCCTTGTGCTTCTCCATAAAGGCCAGGAACTCATCGCAGCGTTTCACCACCTGACGGTCGAAGGGCATCCGACTGGTGTCCACCTGATCGGAGAGACGACCGAAGAGACAGGCGGCCTCCTGATAGTGGACGGGCACCTGCTCACCGGCGTGGAGTTCGGTGTACTGATAGAACTGGCGCCAGAACAACTGCGGATTGCGCAACTGGAGGGCGGCCAGCAGGGCCTGTTCCTGATAGACGGGATTGCGGCGGTTGGTGCTGCTGGCAAAGTGGTTCAGCATAAACTGCTCAATGTCGGCATTGTCAGAGGTCAGGTAGTCATCGTCGCTTTTCTGGATCATCAGGATGGGGTTCAACTCCGGATCGTCCAGCATCAGTTGCTCGTTGCGCAGATAGTCCTCATACTTGCTGCACGCCTTCTGATAGAACATCGTCTTGCGCAGCAGACTGATGTACTTGCGGGCGGCTCCCTTCTCACCCGTCAGCAGTGAGCACTTGATGAGGTCGTTCAGCGTCGCCACGTCCCAGCCATACTTCACACCGTCCTCGATACACCACCGATAGCAGAAGTTGGTCAGGCCATAGTTCAGGTAGAGCATCTTACCGTCGGTCTGTACGATGCGGACAGGGAAAGGTGCCTTCGCCTCGCAGTTGCCGTCGGGATAGCGGTACATCTCACTGCCCTGCCGACCCAGGCGGAAGAGGGCCAGGTTGCGCATCATACAGATGTCGCGGGTAGGATTGTCGGCTTCGGCTGAAATGGCGACGACGCGCTCCCAGTCCTGCTGGCCGATGGCGCGACTCATCTGGAGTTCGCGGTAGTAGTTGCCATCCTTGTACCAGAAGAAGGCGATGAAGAGGGCGAAGGTAAGAAGGTGAAAGGGTGAGAGGCTGCGATGGGCAGGCCATTTGACAGCGGCCATCAACAACAGTACGATGACCAGAAGAAGGTACGGCACCAGATAGGCCGGACTACTGACCTGGTAATGCTGGAACACGGGCAGTGCCGTCCAATAGATGTTGACGATGTTCGTCTCGTAGTAGAGGGTATGGTAATAGACAACGGGAACGAGAAGGACAAGGCCGACTGCCGTGAGCGTCGTCAGGAGTGCCATCCGGCGCTTGACATCCCGCCAGGCAACCACCGACATCAGCACCACGGCCAACAGCGCATAGAAGCCGAACAGCGGATAGCCGGCAATCACGCTGACCGCCACGACCAGGAGACCCAGCCAAGGACGAGCCGACACTAACCATCGGTAGCACCCCACCAAGGCCACGGCCGCCATCGTCCCTAAGGTGCCCACAAAGAAATAGCCGCGCAACTTCAGATAGAAGATCCAGTAGCCCAGATCCACATTGGCTATCAGCAGCAGCACGACGGGCACCAAGGTCACCATCATCCAGTGGGCCGGCACACGGAAGACCAGTTGGAGCAGTCCCATCAGGACAGCCCAGCAGAGACAGAGCAGCACGACGCCTAAGACTGGATAATAGAAAAACTGCGTCAGGAAGGCACCCATCCACGACAGCAACCCGCCCGATGTCACCATACACTGGCTGAAGAACAGGGGCGTATGAAGGAAGAGGTGCTGTTCCTGTATCCGATACAGCACATCGGAATTGAACAGCACCAATGCCAAGGCAATGAAGGCCAGCCCCACGAAGGGGGCCAGCCTGTTTAGAATCCTAACTTTCCATTCCACTGGAGATACCAGTTGTTCTGATTCGTGAGATCCTTCTTTATCTCTCCCAGCATAGCGGGACGGTTGTCCTCTCCCTTACGGGCCAGGATCCTGTCGCTGAGGAACTGTCCGGGATTCGACGAACGCATGGCGAAGCGCATCAGGTCATAATAGCGCACACCCTCGAACATAAACTCCAGGGCATCCTCCGTCAGCAGGAGGTCGCTGACGTACTGCTGCTGCTGAGCCAGGGGAACGGCCACGTTGACACCGTTCTGCTCGACAGAGTCGGGGAACACGTAATATTCGTTCATCGGTGTCCAGCCGGATCCACGGCTGTGCATACCCATCGTATTGATGTCACCCGTCGTACGGCCCTGCACCAGGTTCTCCACCGTATAGATGCCATAGCGCGAGGTGGGGAAATTCAGTTGACTGATCCAGATGGAGTCGCTCTGAGAGTAGTACGGATAGACCTCGTCCTGAATGACCTCGTTGTTCAGACCCTGCGACAGGATCTGGAAGGCCATACGCGGATAGCCACTCATATTCAGGGCCTCTGCCAGACGGAAGTAAACCATCTGCTTGCGGTAGATATGCACGTTACGGGTCGCATACTTATAGATGTACTGTGTCTCGATGCGGTCACCAGTGTTCTTGTCGCGGGTGAAGCCCTCATAGTACACATCCGAGAGGCGCAGGTCGCCAGTGCGGTGGTTAGACAGGCCCTGCGGGGCATAGATGACAGACGTTCCACTCTTACTGACGCAGCAGTGAACCTGCGACTCAGAGATATTGAACAGATTCGTGGAAGGCGTCACGCTCACCTTGTAGTCGTTCTCCTCACGAGAGTAGAAGATGTTACGCAACTGGCTGTAGTTACCCTCAGCCTGGATAGAGTCGCAAGGAATCATCGTGATCAACTCACCGTCCCTGGAGTAGTACTCCTCAGCCACGAAGTCACCTGAGAGGGTTCTGGAGTCCCAGGTCGTGACACCCGGTGTCCAAGTCATATAGGTGATACCCGTCGGATAGGCTGAGTTCTGACCGTTTCGCTCGTTGATATACGCATAATAGCGCAGGGCAGCCTCGCGATAGTTGGCCTCAGAGCCCGTTGCACTGGCCAGCCACAGGTTCAGGTCGCCCAACAGGATGTTGATGGGGAAGTAGAAGAAGCGGGAGTCCGTATTACGGATGGTGCCATAGCCCGGGTACTCGGTATGGTAGCGATCGGGAATGGTACTGAGGTCGTTGATGAAGTACTGGCAGATAGCCGTCAGGTCATAGCGGGGATAGTCGGCCTCCGACTCCTGCTTGGTCAGGATCGGCTCTGTCACGAAAGGCACGCTACCGTAGTTGAGGGCCAACTGGAGGTAAGTCCAGGCACGGATAGCCTTCACGGCGGCATACTCCTTCATAAAGATGTACTCGTTACGGTTGTTCTTCAGGGCCGTGTCAGCGTGGGCGATGAAGTAGTTACAGTTATTGATGACGGCATAGTAGTCTTTCGGCTGGTTATACCGGTTGTCATCCTGGACATTGAACTGTGCCACGTCGCGCAGGTCGCTGTTGGCCACATTGGTGATGTCCACCAGGTCGCCACGCACCTCTCCCAGCAGGATGGTACGGTCAGCCAGGGCCTGCAACTTGGTGAGAATACCCGTGACGGAGTAGATGGAGTCCGTGGCATTGTTCAGGTGATCCGTTTCCGAGAAGATCACGTGCTCCGACTCCTGGTCGAAGAAGTCCGCACAAGACATCATACCGCTGATTACGCAGATAGCGCAGATAAGTTTATATATCTTAGTCTTCATAATTCTTATATCTAAATTCAAATTACAAGTTAATCTTCACACCAGCCACGAACGAACGGCTCTGGGAGAGTTGACCAAGGTCAACACCCTGGCCGATGACATTCGACGTCATCGTGAACTCAGGATCGGCACCTAAGTACTTCGTGAGCGTAAACACATTGTTGGCCTGAATCCAGAACTGAACGCCCTGGATGTACTCAGACTTCAGCGGCAGGTCGTAACTCAGGGTGACGGCCTTCAGACGGAGGTAACTGCCGTCCTCGATCCAGCGGTCGCTGAAGCGCGAGTTGCCCATCGGATCCTGGAAGGTGATCTGCGGGATATCGGTCTGCTGGCCTTCCATCTGCCAACGGCGGTTCAGGGCCGTCGTCTGGTTCATGAAGCGCGAACCAGCCTCGAGTTGTGAACGCTGATAGTTGTAGACATCATTGCCCATCGAGTAGTTGAAGCGGGCATCGAGTTTGAAGCGCTTGTACGATACAGAGGTGAAGATGTTACCGTAGATGTCGGGATTAGGATCACCGATGATGATACGGTCGGCCTCCGTGATCTGATGGTCGCCATTGAAGTCGGTGAAGTGCATGTCACCAGCCTTGAAGTAGTTTCTGTCCACACCGTTGTCTGCCAGGATATAGAGTGCGGCAGCATCGGCCTCAGCCGTCGTGGCGAAGACGCCCTCAGTCTGGTAGCCATAGAAGACGTTGGCAGCCTGTCCGACCTGTGTGCGGACGGTTCCACCGTAGACTTCGGTATCCTTATACTGGGCACCGTCGGGCAACTCAGTGATCTTGTTCTTGTAGTGGCCTACGCTGGCACCTACCTGCCACTGCAGGTCCTTCAGGTTGAGCACCTTCACATTGGCCGTGACGTCGAAGCCCTTGTTCTCCAACTTACCGCCGTTGGTCCAGTTCATATCCAGACCTGACAGGAAGCCGAGCGACTGACGGGTCAGCAGGTTGTCGGTGCTGCTCTTGAAGAGATTGAGCGACAGGGCCAGGCGGTTGTTCAGCAGGCTCGACTCCACGCCGACGTTGATGCGGCGGGTCGTCTCCCACTGGATCTTGGTGTTACCGATACCCGTGAAGGTCAGACCGGCGATACTGTGCAGGAACTGCGAGGCGCTGAAGTAACTGCGGGCAGCGTAGTAGTCGATGTCATCGTTACCGCTCACGTCGAAGCCAGCCGTCAGGCGCAGGTAGTCAACACCCTTCACCTTGGCCATCCAAGGCTCGTTGCTGATCAGCCAGGATGCCTGTACGCCGGGGAAGAGGCCCCAGGCAGCGTCGAAGGCGCGGATGTTACCGCCGTCCTTACCGAAGCGTGAGGAACCTTCGGCGGTCAGGTTGGCCTGCAGGAAGTAACGGCCCAGATAGTTGTACTCAGCCTGCAAGTACCAGGCCAGTGAGTTCCAGGAATCAGAGGTTCCGGCATCGTCGGTGTTACGAAGGCTCGAACTCATATACGGGGTCTTATCGTTACCAGTGTTGTAACCCAACTCAGAACTCATCGTGTAGGTATCCCAGTTGATGCGGGCACCGATGAAGGCATGCACCTGATGGGCATCGAAGCGGTTCTGCCAGTCCAGACGGGTGTCACTCATCACGGAGTTCTGCTTGGAAGCCAGCGAGCGCACCTCGTTGTCGCGGTAGGCACCGATACTGCTCACGTAGTAACTCGGCGTACCATTGATGGGGATGTAGAACATCTCGTTCGTGTTCACCAGGTTGTAACTGAAGTGCTCGCTCAGCGACAGATGCTCGTTGAAACTCCACTTCGGCGTGATTGTCAGGTTCAGCATCGAGTTCTCGAAGCGGTTCTTGTTCTCGGCATCGCTGTACTCGTTGATAGCGGCGGGGTTACCCAGGCGCCAGTTGTAACTGGTGTAACTGGCCAGGGCCTCCGACAGGTAATCCTCCTCGGCAATGTCGAAGTGTGAGTCGGAGAGGCGACCCATACCATAACTGTAGGGGCTGAGGAACGGGCTCTTGGCATAGGCCAGGAAGCCGGGAGCGGTCGGCGTACCCTCGTCGTAACTGGCAGGGGCACCATCGTTACGGATGTTACGGGTCGTGTTGGCAAACGAAGCGTCGAAGCGCACCGCCATCTTACGCGACAGGTTGATATCCGTGTTGAAGCGGATGTTCAGGCGACCCATCCCGTTGTACTTCAGTGTGCTCTGCTGGTTGACGTAGCCCACTGACAGGTTGTAGTTGGCCACATCGTCACCACCCTCTACATTGATACCGTAGTTCTGGGTCATCGCCGTGCGATAGACCAGATCCTTCCAGTCGGTGTTCTGGTGGTACTGCGTATAATAGTAATAGGTGGGATCCTCGTTGAGGAACTTGAACGTGCGGTTCGTCGTGTTCGTGGTCTTCAGCAACTCAGAGGCGTAGCCACGATACTGGCTGGCATCCATCACCGACAGGAACTTCGGCTCCAGCACCACGCCGGCCGATACGTTGGCCGTGATTCGGGTAGCCATCGACTTGTTACGACGAGTCTGGATCAGGATGACGCCATTGGCACCCTTGGCACCATAGAGGGCCGTACCGTTGCGCATCACCGTCACCTTCTCGATGTCGTTCGGGTTGATGTTCGACAGGATGTCATTGAAGAATCCGTCGTGCAGCATCGAACGGCCATACTGCTGGTCGATGATGACATCGTCCACGATGATGAGCGGCTGGGCGTTGACGTTCAGGGAGTTCAGGCCCTGCACAAACATCACGCTACCCACACCGGGCGTGCCGTTGCGGCTGATGGTATAGACCTGTCCGCCCAACTGCTTCTGCACCTCGTCCTTGATATTCACGGAGTTGGTGTACTTGAAGTCGTTGGCCTCGCGGTCGCCTCGCACGTTGATGCCCTTGCCATACTCTGCCTCGAACGTGGCAGGATAGAGTTGCACGTCAAACTGTGCCTGACTCTGCTGCAAGCCGAAGCGCACGGCATTGAAGTCCGGGGTGTGTACATAGACCGAGGTCGTGAACACAGGCACCTTCATCTCGTAGGTACCATCGTCCTCAGTCAGTACGCTGAAGCCTTCGATACCGTCGGCACTGACGATGGCACCGGCAATGGGCGCCTTGGTGGCGGCATTCACCACGCGGCCGCTGATGGTACGGGTCTCATATTCCTTCTGCTTCTTCTTGACGACACGGACGGCGGTCTCCACCTCATCTTCCGTATCATCCTGCGCTGCGACACTTACTGGGAAGGCCAGCAGCATGGAAAGTCCGAATAATATATATCTTTTCATATCATTACAGTTCTTGAGATTCATACTAAGCATTACTTTTTCAGGATGGAATAAGCGACACCGTCACCGTGAGGAGCAATCGTAAACTTCTCGTCATCCACCACGGAAATGCCGTGCGGCACGAGCAGGATGCAGTCGATGTTCATCGTACGGGTGAAAGAGTTCGAACGCTGGTCTGAACTCGAGACGCGGGTCTCGACCTTCAGGTTCACCTGCGGCTTGTCCTCCACGACACCATACGAACTGCACGGGAACTTGAAGTCCTCGGCCAGCAGGGCGTAGTCCACGATGTCGGGGGTTGTCGACAGGGTCGACTGCAGGACTTCCTGCTGCTCTGCACCGTTCTGGTCGTGATAACTCAGCGTGCAGCGAACCTTCGTCGGCAGGCGCTGTATCTCCGTGGCATTGCTGTCGTTGGCGAGTGCCGGGGCTGACACGAGATAGATGTCGTAGCCGATGTTCGAGAGCACGTTCTTGATATTGAACACCACGCTGTGGTTCGTCGTGGTCTTCACCGGCTCGAACTCCACGTAACAGTTGTTGCCGACTTTTCCGAAGAAGCGGTTGTCACCGTTCACGTAGCGGAGGCGCGGCGTGATGGTCTCCACTTCCTCACCAGAGGAACCGTCGGTCACCTTGCTGACCTCCTGAATGCTACCGGCATCCTCAGCCTCGACGACGATCCACTGATAGAACGTGTTGAGGGGGTTGAAGTTCCAGGTGTTCGTCTTCATCACCTGACCGTTGGAGCACTGGATGTTCTCCGTATTCGAGAACACGCCGTTCGGTCCCTGGAGCGGCTTCTGCTGGCTATAGCCCGTGCCGTCGCCATACTGATAGTAGTGCAGGAAGTTGGCGCCCCAGTACATCTGACGCCAGGAATAACGCTCCACGGCGTTGGTCGACATGGCGGAGTCGGCAATCGCTGCATCGGTATTGAAGGTACGGCTGAAGATGGTACCCTTCACGATGGCCAGGCGCGAATTGGTGTAGGCCAGAGAGTCGCGGTCGGTCACCTGATTGTCGTAGTTGAAGTATTGCTCGTATTCGCCGATCAACTGGTTCCACACCTGATTGGTCGGAGCCACCATCCAGTAGACACTGTCCTCCGTGTTGATACGGGCACTGAGGAAGTCGCTGTAGAACAGGTCGTTCTGCTGCTGGAACACAGAGTCGAGATAGACGGCCTTACCGTCGACGAATCCGCCCTGCACACTCTTCTCGGGCAGGAATTCCTTGCGGTAGAAGTGGCTGTTGTAGAGGAAACTGCTCAGGCTGTCGAGGTCGGCATCCTTACGCAGATACTCGAACACGGTCGGATGGTAGTCGATCTTACCGTCGATCGTGAACAGCACGCCGTTCTGATACAACTGGTTGGCCGAGACGAAGGGGGCACTGCCGGCGGCCGAGGCGGTCAGCACGATGCTCTTGCCGTTCATCAGGGTCAGTGAATCGTTGATGGTGGGCGATACGGAATGGTTGAACAGGGCGATGTGGTTCTGGATGAACTCCTTGATCACGGTGTTGTCATCATCGCTCACCTTGCCCTTCTCCTGGTTGTAAGCCGCTATCAGTTCAGCAGCATCTGAACTGGAGAACTTATCGTTTGTGGGAGCAAACACGGTAAATACCTGTGAGCCGTCCAGCGACTTGTCATAGCCACAGGCTGCCACCACGCTGGCGAAGTTGCTCAGGCTGCTGTTCTGACTGATGGCCTGCCAGAGCGAACCTTCCTGCACGGTCTGCGAGCCCACCTCGTAGTGGTCACTCCAGGTGTCGGAGCAGGCAGCCAGGGTGAGGGCGGCTACTGCCAGCCCTAACACCTTTTTATATATATTCTTAGTAATCATAATTTTCAATTTTCAATTCTCAATTCTCAATTACTACATATCGTCCTCCATCTGGCCGTCACCGTCTACACCGTAGACGCTCTTGGGAACCATCTCCAGATAGTCGAGCATAAACTCATTGTTGTTACCCTGCTTACCGTCACTGGCCACGCGGAAACGAACGTAGTGGTCCTTGGTGGCATCCAAGTAGGTCTGGCAGAGAATGCGGCGATAGGTACGGTTGTTACCCACGAAGTAGTTCTTGTTCGAAGAATCGAAGTGGAAGATAGAGCGCGGTGCGCGATAGGCACCCAGGTTCTTCAGCACCTTCTGCTCCTCGGCCTTCTCTTCGTCGGTCATACGGTCATACTTGGCAGGCGACTCGTCGAACTCGAAGCGGTCACCGATGTAGAGGTCGCTGTCGAGATACTTTGTCATGTCAAGAGGAATACCCTGTGCCACGCCGTCGAAGTAGACCTGCATCACACCACGGGTCTCGATGGCGCAGAAGCCGAGACGGATCTGCCAGTCGCCGCTGTAGGGTACCGGCGGGATACGGAAGGTGAAGTCGTAGTCACCGAAGAGGTTCCACTCGTCACCCTGCCAAGACCAGAAGTTCATGTGCGGACGGCGGAGCACCACGTGGGTGTTGTCCTCGTCGAAGGTCACACCGTCCAGATAGCCTAAGGGGAAGTAGTAGTTACGTCCGTTCTTGGGCACTGCGGCATCGTCGGGCGTGCCGCTGGGGTCGTCCTGCGTCATATCACCCTCGTAGCGGAGACCATTGCCGATGACTTCGGGGAACACGGTCGAGAAGTCCATACGGATACGCATGTTCTGCACCTTGTTCTGCACCTCGTCGCTGAAGGCCACGATGTCGTCCACGTAGAAGTAGTGGCCGTTGATGGCGTCGTGCTCATTCTCGGTATCGATGGTCGCGTCGATCTTCTGACCCTCGATCTGGTACTCCTTGTCGTAGCGGCGGTTGATGTAGCGCTGGCGCATCGTGCCCTGGCCCTGATAGGCCTTCATCGTCAACTGCTCCACCTTGATCATCGTATGAGGCAGCATCGTGTGGTGCCAGTCGATTGGGTTGATCAGGGTCTCGTCGAAGCCGACGGCACCCACCACCACGCCGATATTCACTTCCATCGGCGTCAGGTCAGCCGTACCCGGCGTGTACTTGTTCAGGATGTGGTACTGGATGAAGCGCTTCAGCGGGTTCACGCTGTCGGTCAGGTTGTCGAAACTGTGACCGGGCTTGCTGACATCCTCAGGATAGACCTTGTCGTAGATCTCGCAGGCCTTCTCATAGAGGGCGCGGATGTCACCCTTTGCAATGCCGTACTTGGCCTGCAGGATGGAGTCGGGCTCCACGAAGAACGTATGGCCGTACTTCTTGGTGTCGGGCACCCAGCCCACCTCACTCCAGGTGTGTGACCTGTAGTAGTACTTCTCGTGCTCACGGGGCCGCCAGTCGGGATCCTCCACGGTCAGCACGTCGTTGTAGACACCCGTGGCGACGAGTGCGGCATAGAAGGTGCTGATCTTGGGATTGTCGCGCATGGCGTCGGTGATGTAACTGTTCGATTTCTCGATCACCATATCCACCGGCTGCATGATACCGTTCTCCACGGAGTCGTCCTTCAACTCATAGTAGATGTGGGCGGTACCCTCCAGGAAGATCACGGCATTGCTGTCGTTGTCGAAGCCGGAAGAGGTGGACAGATAGCGGCCCATCAGGTTGGCCGTAGCCAGACGGTCCTGCGTCATCTCCATCGTGGTGTACATATTGGCGATGATGTGGTTGCGGGCCACGGTGTCGCAGTCGGCATCCGTCAACTGGTCGATGCTCTGCAGGCCACGCTTCTGCAGGAAGGTGTGCACAGCGTCGTTATTCGGCACGAAGCAGGTATAGTGACCGTAGGTCGAGAGCAGGTCCATCAGACCAGCCCTGTTGACGATGGTCGTAAACTCACTATACTGGTCGCGTGACTTCAGGTAGTCGCTCATCATCTCACCGGTGAAGGTGTAGAAGTTCGACGAGTCCGGCTCGTCGGAGCAACTACTGAACATCGGGGCCGTCAGCCCCAACAGGGCTAACAGACCAAGTATGTTATATCTAATTCTTTTCATATTATTATGCATTATGAATGATGAATGATGCCTTGTTCTAATAGTTCTTCTCATAACTGCTGTTCTCACCACTGTCGAAGGCAGGGTTCTGAACCAGGTTGAGATTCACCTTCAGTTCCTCGTAGTTGTAGGGCCAGTAGATGGCGTCCATCTTCACCAGTTTGTTCTGGATCAGCGCACCACCGGTCGTCACCTTGCGGAGGGCGGCAGCCGACAGGCGGCTGGTATTGCCGTCGCGCTGTGAGATACGCACCAGGTCGAACCAGCGCTTACCCTCGAACATCAGTTCGCGCTGACGCTCCTGGTAGACCAGTTCCTCAATCTGGCTCTTCGTGCTATAGTCGGTAGCCACCAGCGTATCAACCAGCACGCTCTCACAGACGGAACGCTTGTTGACGGCGTTGATCAGCGAGAAAGCCTGCTCGATAATCGGGGTGTTGTAGTCGAGGTCGGCCTGGTTGAGCGAACCGGTACGGAGTTTCTGCACCAGGGCCTCGGCCTTCATCAGCATGATGTCGGTCAGACGATAGATTACCCAGTTGGAGGTATTATAGCCATCTGTATAGGGAGAACCATAGCGAACTGTCGGATTGGCCGTGGAAGCGGTGTTGATTGATACCGACTGCACCACAAACTTGCTGATAGCCTTCTCCTCGGCATCGCAGTTCTCGTACAGGCGGGCATCCACCTTCTTATTGCGGTCGGCGAACACATTCCTGCTTGAAGTCTTATTGATGTCGTCAAGGATATAGTCCGACGGAGCCAGGAGTCCCATACGGGAGGTAGCATTACCATAGAGGGTGTTAACCGCACTGTTGGTGATCATACTGTTACCACGGGGATCGTCGTCGAAGATCAACTGGAAGATGATCTCCTGATTGAAGCGTGAATAATACTCATCACTGCTGAAGAGATAGCGGTAGGCATAGCCGAAGGAGTTCGTCGATGCACTTCCGCTGATCAGCGGGAAGCCGTTGAAACGCTCCTCGTTGGCCGAAGAACTGCCTCCGCCGCCCAGTCCGAGACTGGTTGACAGGCTACGGTTGTTCTCGGCAATCTCCTTCTTCGAGGCGATGATCAGGTCGGCGTAGCGGATGCAGTTGTCATAGTCCTGCTTCCAAAGATACATCTCGCAGAGCATGGCGTAGATGGCATCCTGCGTGATGCGACCTGTCTGATACAGAGGCTCCGTCTCAGGATAGCGGCGCACGGCCATCGACTTCACGCTCTCAAGGCTGGTGATCAGCGAGTCGAGCACGTCACTGAACTTCGTGGCGGGAAGATCCATCTTCACATTGTCGTCAGTGAAGGCCTGCGTGGTATAGGGCACATCGCGGAAGGCGCGGATCAGGTAGAAGTAGCAGAGTGAGCGCAGGGCGGTCACCTCGGCGATGTTCGCATTCAGTTCGCTCTGGGTGTAGGCCGGGTCGGCGGCGGCCACCTGCGGGGCGTACTGAATCACAGTGTTACAACGGTTGATGATGCTGTAGAAGCCATCCCAGGTGGTGTAGGCATTCTTGGCGTCAATATTCTCCTTGAGCACCTTCTCCAGGTTGGCATCATTGCTGATGTTGCGGCCAATGCCGATGTTCTCGCTACGACACTCACCCCAGACCATCATACGCCTGACGACACCGTCGCTCTGCATACCAGAGTAGCAGCCGGCAATGATTCCGTCGACGTCGGCCTTCTCCGTCCAGAACTTCTCCATAATGATCTCGTTCAGCGGTTCGATCTCCAAGAAGTCGGAGCAGCCTGTCTGCATCATTCCAAGCAGTCCCATGAGTCCCACGAGCCCTGCTTTCTTTATATTATTTATCTTCTGTTTCATAATCCTGTCTCTTTTAGAAGTCAACGGTGATACCAAGTGTGTAAGAGCGTGAACGCGGGGTCTGTGCCCAGTCGATAGCCGGGTCATAGCCGCCGGCAGAGATATCTGGGTCAACACCCGTGTACTTCGTCAGGACAAACGGGTTGTTCGCACTGAGGTAGAAATTAATCTTGTTCAGGCCAATCCAGGTCAAATACTTCTTTCGCAGCGTGTAGGACAACTGGACGTAGCCCATACGCAGGTAAGAACCATCCTCCACGAAACGGTCGCTCACCAATGAGTTATAACTGGAGTTGCTACCGTACATAGCACGTGGAATCGTGGTCTCATCGCCTTCCTTACGCCAGCGGTAGTTCACAGCCTGGCTCTGGTTGTCGTTTCCTGTCATCGCCTCTGCATGTAGGCGGGCCATATTCAGGATCTTGTTGCCGTAACGGTAGTTGAACTGGGTCATCAGGCGCCAGTCACCGTAGTTGATGGTGAAGCCGAAACCACCCGTCAACTTAGGCAGTGAAGAACCCAGGTACACGATATCGAGGGCATTGATCTGACCGTCGTAGTTCACATCCTCGTAGATGGCATCACCACCGTTGAAGCGGTAGTTACGGCCGGAGGTGTCGTTGGTGTAGTCGAACATCATACGAACGGGGTTGCCCTGTCCGTCGACGACGAGTGTTCCGTCGGCATTCTTAGCCACAGGAGCCGTCTTGCCGGCTGCCAGGAATTCGGCACGCTCGCTCTCCGACATACTATTAAAGGTGGAGTAGTTGTACTGATAGACGCCCTTATACCTGAAACCGTAGATGGCACCCAGCGGGTTGTGGATCTGCACACGGCGCAGGGTCTCGGCATTGTTGTAGCCGAAGGTAGAGTTCAGGTTGCTCAGGATAAACTCGTCCATCTCCAGGATCTCGTTGCGGTTGTTACCGAAGTTGGCATTCAGGTCGAGGTAGAACTTGCCTTTCTCAATCAGGCGGTTGGTGCTGATGTGGAACTCCCAACCGGTGTTGCGCATCTTACCGCTGTTACGATAAGGCACTGAGGCGAAACCTGTATTCGAAGGAATGCGGTAGTTCTCCAACAGCATATCGGTAATGGTCGACTGATAGGCCTCAAGCACGATATTCAGACGATCATCCAGGAAGCCGAGGTCAATACCGAGGTTGTAACTGGTATTGATCTGCCACTTCAGGTTGGCCAGACGGATGTTCAGCGGCTTCATGGCGCTCAGGTCGATATACCTGTCGGTAGAACCGTACTTGGAGGTGTACAGATAGTTGGGGCCAGGCTGGCTACCTACACGTCCCCAACTGGGACGGATGGCCAGCATCGACAGCGTCGGATGCAGTTTCTCCATCCAAGGCTCATCACTGATGATCCACTTGGCTGAAGCAGAGGGGAAGTAACCCCAGCGGTTGTCTGGACCGAACTTGGTGGTACCGTCGGCACGCAGCGTGAAGTCGGCGATGTAGCGGCCCTTATAGGCATAGTGGGCAGAAACGGTGTAGTACATCGAACGCCACTGGTTGTACGACGAACTCAGGCCGGTGATCTGACCGCCACCTTGGGTCGTGCTGATGCCGGAGGGTGCACCCGACTTGTCTTCCGACTGTCCGGTAGAAGAACCAGAGGTCAGTTCGAAGCGGCCTAACAGCATAGCCGAGTGATCCTTGTTCTTGAAGGCAGGCAACAGGGTCAGCGTCTGCTTCGTGTTGAAGGATACACTCTTCGAAGAGCCGTCGTAAGCCGTGTTTACACCAGCATCCCAAGATACTGTACGCAGTTCCTGAGGATAGAAGCGGCTGTCGTACTGATTGTAGATATTCATATAGACCGATCCTCTCCAGTTCAACTGCCAGTGATCCTCGTCCATACCCAGCAACTGATACTGGATGATCAACTCAGGCGACATATCGTAGGTAGTCTGCTTGTTAGTTGCCAGATTAGCCACCGCAATGGGGTTGGGATATTTCTTCTGATCGCCGTCGAAAATACTCGATCCGTTCTGCAGCATCGTGTAGTAGGCATCGGTGTCCTGACCTGTCAGAGGATCCTGCTCAAAGATACCCATATTCGGCATCTTGCGCAGAGCCAGAGCCAGAAGACCTTCTCCATTTCCTTTATAAGAAACCCAGTCACCGGTATTAAATATCCAGTTCTTGTCATTCTTAGTGTAGGTTAGGGCGAAATTGGTACTGACGCGGATGCGCTCTGACACATTATAGTCGAGGGCCACACGGGTAGAGAAACGCTGCAGTTTCTGCTTGATCACCGTACCCGTCTCATGGTCGAAACCACCACCGATACGGAAGGCGGCCTTCTCACCACCACCGGTAATCGTCACGTAGTGGTTCTGACGCAGACCCCACTGGGTGACGGCGTCGCGCCAGTCGGTATTGTTGTTATACTGCTCGTACTCCGAGAAGGTCGGGTCGTAGTTCAACTCGTTGATGTTTGAGGCCACGTCACTCTGCTGTGGGTTGAAGTAAGCCTCCTTCAGCAGCATCGTGTAGTCGTCACCATTCAGCATATCATAGCCCTTCGGCTGATAGGTGCCCGTCAACTTCAATGAGTAGGTCAGTTTCGGGGCGCCACGGGTACCACGCTTGGTGGTCAACTCGATGACACCATTACCACCCTGCGAACCGTAGATGGCCGTAGCGGCAGCATCCTTCAGCACGCGGATGTCGGCGATATCCTCAGGGTTGATGTTCAGCAACTCGGCGAACTTCTCATTGTTGGCCGAAGCCAGGTCGAAGTTGTCGAGGCTCACCTCACGCACGTTACCGTCGACCACGATCAGCGGGTTGGCATTTGTCAGGGTCGAGAGGGAGGATGCACCACGCAGACGCATCGTAGAACCGGAACCCAGGTCACCGGAGTTTCCGATGATGTCCAGACCGGCGATCTGTCCCTGCAGGGCCTCGTCGACGGTGGTGAATGACATACCTTCCACAGCCTTCATCGAGAAGTTCTGCGTCGCATTCGACACCTCTCGCTGCGGGATAGGCAGACCGTTACCCGTGACACGCTTCTTCGACTTGATGGTCACCTCCTTGATCATCGTGCCGGAGGTCATCTTGATATTATAGGTGGTGCGGTTGATGGCCAGGGTCTGAGTGGTACAGCCCACATAACTGAAGCGGATCTTATCCTTCGTGTTCTTCACCTTCATCGTGAAGTTACCGTTCAGGTCAGTGATGGCCGACTCGATGATACGGCCGTTGCCATCGATCTCGCAGACCGTTGCGCCCATCAGCGGGCCCATATCGTCGCTCACTCGTCCGTGAACCGACGTAATCTCCTGTGCGCTCACCGCCATTGGGGCCAGCAGCGCAAGCATCAATATGATGGATTTCAGTATTCTCATAGCCTACTTCCTCCTTATTTTATTAAGTTGTTCTCTCCAAGGCGTCAGTTGCTTAAAATACAGCGGCTTGTCAATCTGGTGAACCACTGCATCAGAAGCCATGAAGATGATGGCACTGTTACCACTGCCCTCATACCAGTACTCACGGCAGATCTGATTGTAAAGGCCCGGCGTCTTTATCACGTGACTCTGCAGCGCGGCATTCGTCGGATTCTCCTGGGCCAGCACGTCCCACAGGGTTATCTGGCCGTCGCTGAAGTCCACCCGGATGGGATAGAATCGACCCGTCTCAGGATTACGCTTCATCGACTCGTAGGGGTTGACGTAGGAACCGTCTTCCATAGCCATGTTCACGGCGATGGAGTGGTCCTGGATGTGATAGCGGATGAAGTCTACGATGATGTTCTTGATCACGCTGCGAACGCTGTCGGCCAGTTCCTCAGAACCCCACTCGCGCTCGGTCTGTGCCTCATAGTCGTCCCACGTAGGCAGCAGTCCGTCGTCAATCAGTTTGCGGATGCTCTCGTTGGTAGGCACGTAGACGGTGTAGTTATAGTTGTCCAGCAGGCGCAGGTTCTTGCTGCCCTGGCTGGTCATACCGGCATTGTACTTGTTGCTCAACTTGATGCTCAGCATCTCAGCGGCATCGTGGTCGAGCAGGTTCAGGAACTCAGAGAACTCCTCGTGCTGCTGGAGCGTCAGATAGACCGTGTTCTGGGATGACAGCGGCATATTGTCGTTGATCTGGTAAGACTTACCATTGGTCTTGGGATAGATCTCGTTGTCGTTGATGACAGCCATCTTGCCGCCGTGCTCAGCCTGATAGCCGCCGATGAATACCAGACGGCCCTGGGCGTCGCGGGACACGCGGACCATCGTGCCGCCCTTCGACTTGTAGTACTCATGGCCATCCTCCACGTCACCCACGATGATCAACTGGTCCATCAACTTGCGCAGACGGTCGTTGATCACGTTGCGGGCCACGGTGGCCTGGATGCGGTTACCCTTCGTGATATTGCCCTCGGCATCGATAGTGCACTGGTAGCGGCGGGCCTGGACGCGCTCTGAAGAAGACTTCGTGGCATCGTAGTAGAACTCCAGGATCTCAGGGGCCTCGATCGTTGCATCGTCGACGGTGGTCACCTTACCGTAGGAACCTGGATCGACGTACCACAGCATCGCGTCGTTGGTCGGCAGCAGCATGCTATAGTAAGAGTCCATAGAGAGCAGGTAGGGCAGGAAGTTCAACTGGTCGATGGCCCAGTAGATGACGTTCATCGTCGAGGCGTGGGCCAGGGCGGGATAAGCCACTGAAGAATACTCAGCCGGCGTGAACACCTTGTTTACCAAGTAGACCACACCGTTGCAGCCCATAAAGCAGGAGTCGACATCCTCCTTGCGGATGCCCAGTTCCTCCTTGGCGTCGTTGAGCACGTGGCTGAACTTCGAAGGTACGGTGGTAGAGAAGATCTCCAGCATATTCACGTTGATCAACTTCGACAGGGTGGCATCGGGGATGCTGTCCCAACTGCCGTACTCCACGCGCAGGTCTTTACCCTCGTTCTGCCACCACTCCTCGAGAGCAGCATTCGTCGGAACGAGCATGGCACCAGCATCGTAGTGCAGGTCGTAGTTCATCGTGTTGGGATACATATACTGGTTCCATCCCGGATCGTACTTCAGGGTTGCCTTCACGGCCTCGCCGTTAGGATCGTTCTCGTTGGCACGGCCGCCCTCAGAACGCTTGCTGAAGTAGCGCAGCGTGAAGACAGAGTCCTCATTGTTGTAGAGACGGTTGTACTCACGGGTGCCGTTGGCATCGTAGTAAGGTGCCGAGAAGCGATCCAACAGGTGCGACCACATCGACATATTCGGGTGCTGGCGGATGATCTCGGCCATATTGGGCGTCGACTCGATCACACCGTTCACCTTCTGGATATAGCCGTTCTTACAGGTGATGTCACGCTCCAGCACCTTCTGGCCGTTCACCCAGGCCTCGTTGATATCGCTGGCCTGATGGTTGGTCAGGATGGCCAGGTCCTCGCTCGAGATCTTGTTGTATCTCATGTAGGCTGGCAGGAAGTGGATCATCGGGGGCGTCGTGGCATCCTTGAAGAGGGGGATGCTCTTGCCCGCGTCCTTGTACTTCAGCCAGGGAGCCGTGTTCGGCATTTTCGCCGGACTCAGGATCTCCACGGAGTCGTAGATACTCACTGCCGACTCACGGCGCATACACATTCCCTCCATCGGGGGATTGCCGCTCACGTTCGACAGCAACTCGATCAGATAGGCATTGTTCACCATCGAGTTGTTCAGGAGCAACTTCTTCTGGGCTGCCGACAACTGCTCATAGCGGCTGATGCCCCATGAGTTGTGCCCGAACCACTGCTGGAAGGCAGAGTCGTTGGCAGCGAACAGCGTCTTCGAACCTGTGTGCCTCAGCACTTCCGTCTGGCCCAGGTCATCAACCAAGCGCAGCAAGGTGGAGTAACTGCCATCCTCCTGCAGCCGCTCATAGATGGAGTTGCCGAGCCAGTCAGGCTGTCCAGTCAGCAGGATGTCGTCATCCTTACACGACTGCAGCGACCAGGCACCCATCAGCAGACCGCAGACGGCTATAGCCACCTTACGCCCTTGTCTTACGATAAGTTTCTGTTTCATACTTGTTAGTTTTTTATTGTTATTGATTATTGATTGTCGATCATTATTATTCACTCTTCACTATTCACACTTTCAGACTGCGATTATGCCTCGCAAGCCATAGTAGCAGTCCGCTGAATCAACGTCAGACAGGAAGTCGCAAAAGGTCAATTCTAAAATCACAACACTCAATTCTCATTTCTAAATTAGAAAGGAACCGGAGGCCGGGCTTTTGCCCGTCTCCAGTTCCTTTTATCAGAGATTTAAATAATCGTCACCATGCAATTTCTCGCGCGTACATTATTTAATAATTACCTTCGTCACCTTCACCTTACCGTCGCTCAGCGTCTGCTTCATAATAGCAACACCCTTGGCAGGCTTGTTGATGCGAGCACCGTTCAGGTTGAAGAACTCAACCTTAGCAGGCAGTTCGTCAGCAACGCTATTGATAGCAGAAGGATCGCCGTTAGGCTGCAGGCTGCTGTTGGTTCCATAGTAGAACAACTGCCAGTTGCTCCAGATGGTCCAGTCGTCGGTGATCTGCTCCTTCTTCTTCAGACCGATGGTCAGGCGACCGTCCTCACCAACCTTCACCGTAACGGTGTTGTCAGCGTAGTAGTTCTTACCAGTAGCCTCGTTGATGGTCATGAACATATCACCAGCGGTGGTCATTGAGTTAGGCACAGCCAACTTGTCGGCCTCAGAAGCCCATACATAACCGTCGCTCAACTCTTCCATAGCAATGGTCTGAGAAGCCAGACGCAGCATAGCAACGCTGCAAGTGTCGTTGTTCTCACCTACTGCATAGAGGAATGCGTTGTTGTTTGCAGTGGGATCCTCGATGTAACTTGTGTAGTCAGCAGCGGCGTTACCTGCACGGAAGTAACCCTGAACCTTCACCTGATAAGTACCGGCAGGCATACCCTGCAGCACCTGATAGTAGTTGTAGTTCGTGCTGAACTTCTCAGCGTCGGTAGCCTCAGCATTGATGGCAGCACCACCAGTCCAACCATTGTCATTACCATCGACGTATGCCGGGTTGATGATAGCGGTTGTGCACTCTACAGGATTAGCGTCGCTGGCCTGATCCATACCTGCGGGCAGACCCAGACGGTTCATCATCTTGGTGATCTCAGCCACGTTGTCGTCAACCTCGCTGGTAGCGATCGTGTGACCCTCAACACCATTGTTGATCTTGTCATACAGAGCCTGAGCCTCGTCGCGGATAGAAGCAATAGCACCTGTAGGAATCGTTCCGGCAAGTGTCTCCAGGGCAGAAGTGAGTTCTCTGAACTTGACAACAGAAGAACGGATAGCGTCCGTAGCCTCGTAAACGGCTACCAGAGCGTCGAACATCTGCTCACCGTCACCAGAAGCGATAGCAGCCTGAGCATCTTCCTTGGCCTTAGCCACCTGCTCATAGACCTCGCTACCCATAGCCTCAGACAGGTTGATCTTTTCAATCTCTGCCTCCAGGATAGGCTGAACGATCTCAACGGTCGGCTTTCTGTAGGTCAACTTGAAGTTATCCCAGATACACCACCAGTCCTGATTGCCTTCCATCTTCACACCAATACGGAACTTGTCACCCTGCTGAGCGATCAGACCGTAGGCCTTCATCTCGTACATACCCCAACCGAAGCACTGGGCAGCACCACCCATTGAGTTAGGATAAGGCTTGTCATTGATTGTCTCCAGAGTCCAACTCTCAACAGTTGTGTACTCCTTGCCCTCGGGCAGATCCTCAGAGTAAACGCTCGGGAACTGAGCCGTTGCGCTGTTCATATACAGATAGATGGGTGAAGGATAGTCAGGATTGATATCGTCGCCACGCTGGTAACCACCAACCTCGCAACGTACATAACCCTGTACGCTCAACTCATACATACCCTTCGGCAGATTCTCAATCTCCTGCCATACATCCCAGTTGTAGCGATGCCAAGCCTCGAAGCAGTAGTTCATATAGCCCAGAGCACTCTCCATCAGGTCCTTGTTACCCTGTCCGAGAGGTCCACGGGTGATGTTACCACCTGTACCTGAGTCGATGGTCCAACCCTCAGCCTTACCAGAATCGATGTCCTTATCGTCATCGAAGCCAGGATTGACAATGTAGTCCGTCATATCCTCACCATCCTCATGAGTAGAATTCAATGACTCGGTGATGACGGCCTGGATCATATCGGCAATCTTCTGGATTTCAGCCTCCAGTTCCTCATTGGTCAGGGCACGTGCACCAGTCATTTCCTCAACGTTCATGTCATCGCAGTAGTCAGCCAGGTCGTCCATTGCGACAAGACCCTCGTACTTGGCCTTGAAGACATAATTGTTCTTGGCATTCTCAACAGCCGTCTGCCAGTCCTTCCAGAGAGAGATGTTCTTCTGGAGGTTGCTGTTAGCAGTGCTGACACCGCTCATCACGGCATTCAGTTCCTCGATGTTAGAAGCCTGCAGGTCGCCCTCGAGAGCAGCCTTGTAAGCGTCCATGTAAGACTGGGTGTAGAGCGTTCCCTCTTCAACTTCCAGGTTAGCAAGTTCGGGGATAGCCTCGTCCAGATAGAGTTTGCAAGCATCGGCACCCTGTCCGTAATAGGTCAGAGAGAAGTCGTCGAAGATACTCCAGTCACCGTCGATAGTAGAAGTCTTCTTGACACCGATGGTCAGTTCGCCTTCCTCACCGACAGCAACCAGCACCTTATTATCATAGAGGCCTAAGGTGTGCATATAGTACTCAGCAGCCTGCATATTGTTGGGGAATACGCTGGTGATTGACTCACCTGTCTCCTCATTAGTATAGGTAGCGGTAGACTCAGAACCAACACCGACAGCCTCTGTCAGGTTAGCAGTACACGGTGAAACGATGGCTACCTCACGAGTCAGGTCACCAACGGTGCCGTACAACTTAGCGTACTTAGACTTTGCGTTATTCTCCAGATAGTTTGCAAGAGCGGGATCAGCGTTACCGGCACGATAGAAGGCCTTCACGCCAACAGCGTAGATACCAGGCTTCAGGCCAGTCACTTTCTGATAGGTATTATAGGTCTTGTTGTAGTGCTCAGCGTTCTCCTTCGGGCCGTAAGAACCGAATGCGTCACCACTCCAACCAGTTGTCAGGTCATCACCCTTGAAGTCGGGGTTCTTGATGAACTTGTCGGTCACCACTACGGGGTTCTCAACCGTTGCATTGTCATAGCCAGCGTCAACCAGTTCAGCCTTGCGTGCTTCGATGGCAGCATTGGCATCCTTGATGGCCTGGTTCAGTTCGTCGAGCGTGCTGGCGGTGTTGTTGTACACGGCCAGAGGGCCAGCGATGTTAGCCTGAATAGCCTCACCCTCTTCGAGGACGGCCTTCAGTTGCAGGGCTACAGAATAGCAGTCTACGCTGTTCTTATAAGCAGCGTAAGCGTCTGAGGTCAAGAAAGCCTGATAAGAATCGTAGGTAACAGCCTTCCAATCGATGGCACCCTCGCCCTCTGCAAGCATATACAGACGAGTGTCAGAATAGTCACCCTTCCAGCCGATGTACTTGCCAGCGAAGTCGGGCAGGTCGGCAACCAGAGCCACATTCTGAATACGATAAGAGTCACCTACCTTGGTAACAGACCAAGAATAGTTTGCCTGCGCAGCGTGGTCTACCCAGGTAGCACCACCGTCATCAGTAAACATGTTCTTGAAACCCAACACACGGTCAGGGTGCTGGCAGTCATCCCAGAACTCATAAGAGCCTGCAGGGGCATCTTCCTCAGTGCTGGTCTGGAACCAAACCTCATAACCGAAAGCAGCGATACTGGCACGGGTACTCCAGTCGTTACCGCTGGCAAAGAACATTTTTGCTACAGGGTTGTACAGATAGTAATGAGTAGTACCCTCATCAAATGTCAAATCTGTAAACGCCAGACCTGTGGGCTCGGCTATTGTCCAAACGCCATCAGGAACTGCAGCCCTTACGCTACTGCCCAAAAGCAGCAATGCGCTCAAAACGAGTAGTTTTGCAATCTTCATAAGCTTTAAGTTTAAATTAAAAAAAGTAATATATAAAATAAAAATGTTAGTAATCAACCATTAGTTAGAACACCCCAGAGGGGCAATCATTTAGGTTTTCGGTTGCAAAGATAATAAAAAAAACAATAACTTATATAACTTTTCCTAATTTTTTTTGTTTTTGGGTGTAGATTTAACACTTCAGGCACAGGAAACCACGGAATTATTGAGTCGTTTGATGTTTTGCGCCACATCTGAGATAGCCGCTCCAAGGGGGTATTGATACGGCATTTCCCTGCCCATAAATCGCAAGTACGAACAGGGTTGCTGGGCGAGTGTCGGCAAAAAGGCGAACAGATTTGTCTGCTTTTTTATTTTATATGTGATTGATAAAACTATTGTTCAACAAATTTTGATGTAAAATGACAAAAACATACATATATCTATATTATATACTGATATACAGGTACTTAACTTATGTATGTTTGCATTTAGATTTTGAATAAACATACATAAATCAAAGAAAGATAATGTCTAAAAGGATTAGAAACAATTGAAAAGCCGGTAAAATAGGGTGTTTCACAATCACAAAGATAATTGAAACAAAGTGTTTCAAAGGCGGAAACATAATGTTTCCAAAGGGGAAACAAAGTGTTTCGCATTTTGAAATAATGGTGAAACACTATTTGGACGAAAGAAAGGAATATCTTCTTTTTTCATAGAAACCTGCATTTTATGTATGTTTAGGCATAGCAAAAGAGCAAACATACATAAGTTAATCATCTGAATATCAGAAAGAAATCAGAAAATATGTATGTTTAATGAGAAAATGAGGAAAAAGTATGAGAAAGAATGAAATCCAATTATCAACATTTTAGCAAGCGAAATTTTGCCAATTGAAATAAAATGGCTACCTTTGCACCAAACTATAAAGCAACGACGAAACCGATGATGATGAAGAATAAGACTTGGCTCTATCCGCTGGCACTGGCCTTAGTGGCCTTAGTGCTGGCTTTCGGCGTGATCACGAACTGGGAAAGCGACTATCTATTTAAGGTGCAGGAACTCAACCTGTTCCTCTATACCCCGCTTTTCTTTAGCCAGCAGATGGTGGTGCCTGGCGGCATGCTGGTCTACTTAGGTACGTATATGACCCAGTTCTTCTACCACCCCTGGTTGGGGACCCTGCTACTCTGTGCCTGGTGCGGCCTGCTGATGTGGCTCGTCTACAAGGCGTTTGCACTGTCCCCCCGCTGGGCTCCCGTGCTGCTGATCCCGCTGGCACTCATCCTGATGACCGACTTCACGATGGGCTACTGGATCTACTTCCTCAAGTTGAGGGGCTTCTTCTTCATCGCCGTGATGGGCTTCTCGCTGGCCGTCGCACTCACCTGGCTCTTCCGCCTGCTCCCCCAAAAGCCTCTTGTACGCCTGTTCTTTATCGTATTGACAGCCATCGCGACCTACCCTATCGCTGGTGCCTACGGTCTGCTGGCCGTGGTGCTGATGGCCGTCATCGACTGGCGACAGCAGGGCGGCAGGCTCGCGTGGCGACTGGCTGACAGCGGCATCGCCCTGCTCAGCATCCTTTTCGTGCCGATGATCTATGTGCGGCAGGCCTATAACCAGGTGGCCGACGACGATGCGTGGCGACAGGCCCTGCCCCTCTTCGGCAGGGAGAGCGAGCCGCTGCTGGGCTATTACCTGCCCTACGCCCTGATGGCCCTGCTGCTGATCATCCTGGCCCTCTGCTACGGCATCCGACAAAAGGAGATCAGCCGTCGGTGGCTCTGGGGCATCGGACACGCCGTCGTCGTGGCCGCGATTGCCTATGGCTGCTGGCACTTCTGGTACAAGGACGACAATTTCTACCGCGAGATCCGTATGAGCGCCTGCATCGAGAACCTCGACTGGGAGGGCGTGATCGACGAGGCGAGGGATGCCGAGGAGCCGACCCGGCAGATGGTGCTCAGCAAATACCTGGCCTTCTTCAAGATGGGCTGTGCGGGCGACAAGATGTACTCCTTCAGCGACGGCTCCAAGACACCCGCCTTCCCGCTGTTCTTCCCGATGGTGGAGACGGCTGGCAGACAGTTCTACCTGCAGTTCGGCCTGCCGAACTTCTGCCACCGCTGGTGTATCGAGGACGGCGTGGAGAAGGGTTTCCGCGTGGATCACCTGAAATACCTGCTGCGCTCAGCCGTGCTGACGGGTGAGAAAGAGGTGGCCCGCAAGTATATCGACATTCTCCGACAGACCCGCTATTACGGCGACTGGGCCGCCCACTACGAGACCCTGCTCGACAGTGCAGCCTTGGCGAAAGACCCCGAACTCGGCCCTATCCTGCGCCTGCTGCCCGCAAAGAATATGCTGGCCAGCGACAAGTCGAGAATAGAGACCTATCTGATGACCTACCTCTCGAACCGCCAGACCGACGATCCCGTCTGCGCAGACCTCGTGATGATGTTCGCCCTGCAGTCGAAGGACATCCCCACCTTCTGGCGGGCCTTCAACCAGTATGCCAAACTGCACCTGGGCAAGCCGATGCCCAAGCACTATCAAGAGGCTGCCTATATGTACGGCAACCTGGAGAAGAGCATCGACATCAGCCACATGCCGTTCGACGAGGACGTGAAGCAGCGGTACCAGGAGTTTATGGCCACCGCCCAGCAGTATTCGTCGATGGGGCAGGAGTCGATGCGGATGGCCTGCCAGCCCCGCTTCGGCAACACCTATTTCTATAATTACTTTATGATGCGCAACCTGAAAACTTATTAGAAAGATGGAATATAAGACAACTATCCAATGCCTCATACTCGGACTCATCCTGCTGACTGGCTGCCAACAGGCACAGGTGCCCTCGCAATATACCGACAGCAAGCAACTGCCCAACATCTATCCCGACTATCGGGAGGTGACCGTCCCCATCAATATGGCACCCCTGCACTTTCAGTTGATGGACCAGGCCGACGAGGTGGTCACCCGACTGAAGGGCGACAACGGCGAAGTGGTCTGCGGCGGACGGAAGGTGATGCCGGAGGCCGACGACTGGCACGGGCTGACTGCACCGGGCAAGGGCGGCACCATCACCGTCGAGGTGTTCGCCAAGAAGCAGGACCAGTGGCTGCGCTACCAACCCTTCCACATCACGGTATCGCCCGACAGCATCGACCCGTGGCTCAGTTTCCGACTGATCGCCCCCTCGTATGTCACCTTCGAGGAACTGACCATCAACCAGCGCTCGCTGGAGACCTATGAGGAGCGCGTCATCTACAACAATATGCTGGGCTCCACGGAGGAGTCGGGCCAGTGCATCAACTGCCACAACTACCAGCAATGGAACCCCAACCGCATGCAGTTCCACGCCAGACTGAATCACGGCGGGACAATCATTTATATGGGAGACAAGAAGACTGGAAGACAGGAAGACGGTAAACTGCTGAAGGTCAACCTGAAAAGCGACTCGACCATCTCGGCTGGCGTCTATCCCGCCTGGCATCCCACCCTCAACCTCATCGCCTATTCCACCAACAGCACGATGCAGATGTTCCACACCAGCGACCTGAACAAGATCGAGGTGCTCGACAGCCGCAGCGACCTGATACTCTACGACATCGACCGCAACGAGGTGAGCAATGTGGAGGCCGATCCCGACGAGTTCGAGAT
>FLNX01001654.1_pt1 | contig 35149 bp, 28 predicted proteins | sample 1140341 | NCBI WGS metagenome assembly FLNX01 (sample SAMEA3878208, study PRJEB12797) | bioreactor metagenome | biome: Moose rumen | place: Sweden | collected 2011-10 | reverse complement strand
GAAATTCCGTCGCCGGTTCCAGTTCGTGGAGCAAAAGGCTCGCGAAAACGGCAAAGGGGTGCAAAACCTCTCCATCGAGGAGATGTTGGCCTTCTGGGAGGAAGCGAAAGCGACCGTGTAGGAAGCCGCTCTCTTTATTCCACTATGATCTCGTCCATGAAAACCCATGAGTCACAGCCGCTTCCGGGCAGGCCTTCGGGAATCAACCCCGGATTCTTCACCACGATTTTCAGATAACGGGTTGACAGGTTGGGTGTCTCGAAACGCTCACGGAAGGTGAAGTTGCCTTGCCGCGTGACTTCTGTCGTGAGGGCGAAGGTCTTGGAAAGGCGATAGTTGCGCCCATCCTGCGAAATGAAGACTTGCACCTTGTCGGGCCGCAGGATCCAGTCGTAGGCGTTCACCAAAAACCCGATGTTCAGCGCGTCAACTTTCGTCCATTTGCCCAAGTCAATCTCGATGTCGGCATCGATGCCGTAGAAGCCTTGCCAACGGCCGTCCTTGTAGTCGTCGCTGCCGAGGTTGCCGTCCAAAAGGGCACCGTCGCCGCCGCCGCTGTATTCGGGACGGTAGTCGCCTGCGGGCGAGTTCAACCGCTTCAGTCGGCTCATGCCTTTGTGGTAGCAAAAATAACGCTCGGCGCCAACGCCTTCACCGAGGTCGTTGAAACAGGCTGCCTTGACCAAGCAAGGCCTTGACAAGACAATGGGCTGGCGATAAACAGAGTCGTTTTCGGTGACCTCTTTCCCGTCAAGGGTATAATGGATCTCCTTGTCGCCGAAAATGGTATTCAGCGCGATGGCGGCATTCCCCTTGCTATTGATGGTTGACTCGATAAAAGGCAGGTTTTCAAGCTGTTGTAGCTCAATGGCAAGGTCGTCGTATTTCTTCATGTTCACGTCGAGCCAATAGGGTCGGCTCTCTTGTCCCCAAACCTTGGCGTATTCGCACTTCAGCTCGTGCAACGAGGCCGTCAGCGATTGGATCATCTGCCGGCTTTCCTCGATGTTGTCCTCGTCGGGGTCGAGGTAGGTCTTGTGGAATTGGCCTCGCGCAAGGTTGCGATGGGCGCACCAATCCATGCGATGGACGGCGTAAAGGGCGTTGTCGATGACGTTGACGTTTCGCGTAAGGGTAGCTTTTTCCCTACGCAAATCTTTGTCTAATTGCGTGAGGCTGTCGATGAACAACTCGTTGATTTCCAATATCGAATCGCTGACCAACGAAGGGTAGAACGCGGTCGTTTTCTCGGTCATGGCGGAAAACTTGCCGATTTCGTCGAATTGCGTCAGTCGCGAAAGCCTGTGAAGCGTCTGCAATGGCGTGTCGCTGTTGCAGCCGAAGAAGTGCAGGCAGAAGTTCAGCCCGATTTGGCGGCTTGCCTTTTCGCTTGCGGCCTTTTGCCTCTGCGTGTCCTTGATGGGGTTCCAACTCATTTCCGCGCCCAAAGCCAGACCGTACAACGCACTGTTAATCAATGACTCGCCGAAGTCGTCCCAGCATGTGTTGATGACTCCCAAGGCGCCGTTGCGGTATCCGTCGCGGCAGAGGTTGGTGATGTTTGGCTCAAACTCATAGTGTTTCGGCCACACCCGTTCCGAAAGGCTCACCCCGGGCGCGACGAGGAACTTCCGCCCTGATTGGGCATACGGTTTCAGGAAGTCGTCGAAGCGGTTCAAGCCCACATAGCTCCATGCGATGAGGAGGATGTCGTTGTCCAAATGCGAGAGGATTTCGGGGTGCGAGGCTGCGATGTCGCCCCACATCATCACGCGTTTGCGGTAGGGGCGCAGCATCCGATTGACGCGGTTGACGTGCTTGTAGTAGGCTGTCGGGGCACCAACGGAATCGACGTAGGCCTTGGCATGGCCTTGGCCGAGGCTCTCGGTCTCGTCGCAGTTGATGTTGAAATAAGGTGATTTATAGGCTCTTGCGACTTCTGTCAGGTGGTCTTTCAGAAACGTGTAGGTGTCTTCGTTATCGGGGTTGAGGTTCCATTTCGTGTCGGCGAGGTTGCTGTAGAACGGGTTGCTGAGGATTTCCTCGAAATGTCCGAAACATTGTTGGTTGCCAATGACATGGATGTGATAAGGTCGGCAAAAGCTTTCCAATTCCTTGATTTCCTCGGCAGTGAAGGCATCGGCGGGGGCGAGGTCGGGATGGCATTGGGTCTTGAAGGTGTGCTCGGTGTAGAGCGAGAAGGCGTTGAGCTTGCATTCGGCCATTTGCGGGATGAGCGACTTCAAGTAGTCGATGCTGACGATGGGGCCGCGGCTGATGTCGTCTTGCCAGGCCCGCAGTTTGAAGTTTGGCCAGTCGGTAATCGTCATGCAGGGCAAGGCGATGTCGCCATTGTCGCTTGTCAGGGCGGCGTGACGGTAGAGCTGTTTCAAGCTCTGCGTGGCGTAGAAAAGCCCCGTCGAGGTGGTGGCTTCCATGCGGATGGCGTTGCCATTGATGGTCAGTTTGTAGGCTTGGTCCTCGTTTTCGCTCACGCCGAGGCGGTCAGTCTTGATTAGTTCGATGTAGTGCTTGCCCTTGATGACGCTTCTGGAAAACAGGGGCTTGTTGGGGCTGATTTGCTCCAAGTCTTGCCGAAGCATGGCCACGATTTGGCTGATCTCGGCGTCAGAGGCGTCGTAGGTCAGCACGACGTGGTCGTCCCAAACGAAACGCCCAAGGTGTGTCTCGACGCGTTGCGGCGTGGGCAGGATGTGGACGTTTTGCGCGACGGCGCCAAACCCTAAGAAACAGAGGAAAAAGAGGATTTTGGCTTTCATGGCGTGACTTGCCGTTTTTGGAATGTTACAGCGTCATCTCCTACTGTTCCCCAAACCGATGTAATAGAGCAGCGTGACCAGCGACGACAAGGCGGCGACCACATAGGTGCTGGCGGCCCAGCCGAGGGCTTCCTTGGCCTGCGCGACCTGCGTTTCGTCTAACGAGTTGGACGACTGCAACCACGCCAAGGCGCGGCGCGAGGCGTTGAACTCGACGGGCAAGGTGACCACGCTGAACAGGAACACCATCGCGAACATGGCGATGCCGACCCAAAACAGGGCGGGAAAGACGTTGATGACCACCAATCCGATGAGGATGACAATCATCGACAGCTTCGAGGAAAGGCTGACGGCGGGCACCAAGGCCGAACGCAACCGAAGCGGCGCATAGCCCACCTTGTGCTGCACGGCATGGCCGCATTCGTGGGCAGCCACGGCAGCGGCCGAAACGCTGTTCAGCCGATAGACTTCCTCGCTCAGGTTGACCGTCTTCTTCGTCGGGTCGTAGTGGTCGGTGAGCTGCCCGCTGACGCAAGTCACCGAAACGTCGTATATGCCGTTGTCGCTCAGCATTTTCTGCGCAATCTGCGCACCGGTCATCCCGCCGGGCGCGAGCACTTTCGAGTATTTGGCGAACACGCTTTTCAGGCGCCATTGCACAAGCCATCCCACAATGCCGATGACAATGATGAGAATCCAACTTCCTGCTGTTGTCATGATTTTTTCTGGTTTTGAGGTTGATGGCGCAAAGATAATGGAAAAATTTCGTTAATTGGGTGAATTTCTCACCCATCAGCGTGAAAAATCCCTATTTTTGGCCTTTATTCGTCACCGAAACTATGAGTCTGCAACAATTCAATGTCTTTCTGATGATTATGGCAGCCGTGGCCGTGGTGGTCTTCGTGAGCCTTTTCTTCGTGGATGCCGGCTATGGCAAGTTCTACGACCGCAAATGGGGCCCGACGGTGAACAACAAGTTGGGCTGGGTGCTGATGGAGTCGCCCGTGTTTGTCGCCATGCTGCTGCTTTGGATGCTCTCCGACCGTCGCGGCGACTTGGTACGGATGGCGTTCCTTTTCCTGTTCGAGTTGCATTACCTCCAACGTTCGTTCGTGTTCCCCTTCCGTATGCGCGGCAATGGCGTGATGCCGCTTTCCATCATCCTCATGGGCGTGGTTTTCAATGTGTTGAACGCCTTGATGCAAGGCGGCTGGATCTTCTATGTCTCGCCTGATGACTATTATCCCGCCGATTGGCTGACGACCCCGAAGTTCATCGTCGGCTTCTTGGTCTTCATCATCGGAATGTACGTCAACATCCAGTCGGACGACATCATCCGCAACCTGCGCAAGGATGGCGACACACGGCATTACCTGCCCACGGGCGGCATGTTCCGCTACGTCACCTCGGCCAACTATTTCGGCGAGGTCGTGGAATGGATCGGCTTCGCCATCCTCACATGGTCGTGGGCGGGGGCGGTGTTCGCCTTGTGGACTTTCGCCAACCTCGGACCGCGTGCCGACCATATCTACAAGATGTATCAAGCGGAGTTCGGCGGGCAATTGGATACGAAAAAAGTGAAGAGAATCATACCTTTTATATATTGACCTATGGAAAAATCAACCATCTTCACGCCTTGCGAAATCGGCCCTATCACCTTGCGCAACAGGGTGATACGCTCGGCGGCATTCGAGAACATGGCCTACGGCAACCGCCCGTCCGACGATTTGTTGAACTATCACACGGCGGTGGCGCGTGGCGGCGTCGGCATGACGACGGTGGCCTACGCCGCTGTCAACCAGTCGGGTCTCTCGTTCAACGGCCAGCTTTGGATGCGCGAGGAGATTGTCCCCGATTTGAAACGCCTCACCGATGCGGTGCATTCCTACGGCGCCAAGGCTTCCATACAGTTGGGGCATTGCGGCAACATGACGCATCGCTCCACCTGCGGATGCAAGCCCGTCGGGGCTTCGGGCGGCTTCAACCTCTATTCGCCCACGTTTGTCAGGAAACTCAAGAAGTCGGAGATTTACGAATTGGTGATCGACTTCGGCAAGGCCGTCGGTCTGGCCCGGAAAGCCGGCTTCGACTGTGTGGAAATCCATGCGGGACACGGCTATCTCATCAGCCAGTTCCTGTCGCCCTACACCAACCACCGCCGCGACGAGTTCGGTGGCAGCCTCGAAAACCGGATGCGTTTCATGAAACTGGTCATCGAGGAGGTGATGCGTTCCGCGGGCAACGACATGGCCGTGGTCGTCAAGGTGAACATGCACGACGGCTTCAAGAAAGGGATGCAGCAGGAGGAATGCCTTGAGGTGGCCAAGGAACTGGAACGCCTTGGCGTTCATGCCCTTGTGCTGACGGCGGGCTTCGTCAGCAAGGCCCCGATGGAGGTGATGCGTGGCGCCATGCCGCTCAAGACGTTGCGCCATTACATGGACCCGAAGAAGTTCTGGTGGCTCAAGGCGGGCTTGGCGTTGTTTGGCAAGAAACTGATTCCCACGGTGCCTTACAGCGAGGGCTATTTCCTCGACGACGCCAAGATGTTCCGCATCAACCTGAAACTGCCGCTGATTTACGTCGGTGGCATGGTTTCGAAAGAGAAGATGGAGGAGGTGCTCGATTCGGGTTTCGTCGCCCTGCAAATGGCTCGCGCCTTGATTCGCGACACCGATTTCGTCAACAAGCTGCACAGCGGCGAAGTGACGCGCAGCGAGTGCAAGCATTCCAACTATTGCATCGGACGCATGTACACGCTCGACATGCAATGCAACCATTGCCTCGACGAGGAACTGCCCAAGAAAATCCAGAAAGAGATCAGGAAAGCGGAAAAACAGGTGCAGAAGGCGACGAAGAAACAAGCGAGGGAGCAAGCCAAAGAGATAGGATGAACGGCGCGAAGTGGTTGGATCGGTTTCAAGAGGCACACGGGCATCGGCCTTGGGCCTTGGTGACAGGCGGCAGCTCGGGCATGGGCTTGGAGTATGCCCGCCAGTTGGCTGCAATCGGCTGTAACCTGCTGTTGGTCAGCAACCAAGCGGAGGAACTTGCGAAAGTGGCTTCCGAATTGCGGAATGACGCCGTCTGCGTGGTGCCGCATTACCAAGATTTGGCCACGGAAACGGCAGCCGACGAGCTGCTGGCGTTTTGCCAGTCCGAAAACCTGCAAATCGACATCCTTGTCAACAATGCAGGCATGTTCTTTTTCGAGGAACTGACCCCTGAAATCGAGCCTAAAGCATTGGCAATGATGCGTTTGCATGTCTTCACGCCGACGCGGTTGTGCATCCTGTTTGGCGAGGAGATGAAACGGCGCGGCTACGGATACATTATTAATATGTCGTCGATGGCGGCCAAGCTGCCCATGCCGGGCATCACGGTCTATTCGGCCACGAAAGCCTTCCTGAAGAGCTTCGGCAAGTCGCTCTATTTCGAGATGCGGCCTTACAATGTCGGCGTGACCACGGTTTGCCCAGGAGCCATTGCAACGCCGCTCTACAAGCTGAATCCCAAGTTGTTACGGCTTGGCGTGAAAGTCGGCATCATCGGCACGCCGCAATGGTTGGTACGGAAGGCCCTGCGGGGCATGATGCGCAGGAAACGGGTGGTGAAACCCGGCTTTATGAACGTCTATCTGCCGCCGCTGATTGCCGTCCTGCCCAAAAGATTGGTCGATAAGTTATGGCGAAAGTTCAAGTGACGCTATTGGCCTTGCTGTTGACCCTGACGGCTTTCGGGCAACGCTACGAGAAGGTGCCTTTCGGCGACTTCGAGCAGTGGGCGGTGCGCTATGTCACCGAGTCGCAAATCATTGGCGGCGAGGAGAAAATCGTGTATATGCTTGGCCCTACCGACACGATTTGGGGCAACGTGGTTTACGACTACAATAAAACGATTTGGTCGTCGTCGAATGTCTATGCTAAGGTGGTGGGCGTGACCAAGACCAGCACCAACGTGACGCCCGACCGCGGCCCGACGGGCACATGCGCCAAACTCGTCTCCCAGATGGCTGCATGCAAGGTGGCCGGGCTGATCAATATCAAGGTGTTGGCGGCAGGCTCCGTTTTTTGGGGCGTTACGCAGGAACCCGTTTCAAGCATCAACAATCCATACGCCGTGATGAGTTGGGGCATTCCCTTCACCAAGCGGCCCAAAGCGATGGTGTTCAACTACAAGGCGGTGGTGCCCAATACCGGCAAGCTGGTCAAGAGTACCACGTTTCGCGCCAGCGAGTTTGAAGGCTACGATCCCATGGAAGCCGTTTTCATCCTGCAAAACCGATGGGAGGACGCCGACGGCAACATCCACGCCAAGCGGGTGGGGACGGCGATATGCCGTATTGAAAAGACGTCCGACGGTTGGGTGATGGACAGGAGGGTGCCGGTCATCTATGGCGACGCCCGTATAGACAAGGACTACAAACCCTACATGGATTTGGTTTCAGGTGCCAAGAACTTGTATGCACTCAATGGCAAAGGCAAGAAAAAACTCATCCTCGAAGAAGAATGGGCCGACGCGGATTCTCCTGTCACTCATGCGATTATGTGGTTCTCCTCAGGCAGTTGTGGCGCCTTCATCGGAGCGTTGGACAACGTGCTTTGGGTGGATGAAATCCGTTTGGAGTATTAGAGTGGACGGTTTTGGTTTTCGGCGCAAAGATACTCAAAGTTTTTTGTTGATGAATGAGGACAGAAGCAAAACGGATTCGGTTTTCGATGGGTAGGGCAAATAAAGTGTCTTTTTTTTAGAAACGACAATGGAGTATTCAATTTTTTTGTAATATTGCAAAAATTTCAAAGACAGGTCTCAATCATAGAACTTACTATATTGTGAAAGGAGTTTATGGCATACGACATTTTCATAAGTTACCGCAGGAAGGGAGCTGGTTCGGGGGTTGCAGGTGAACTTCAGGCAAAACTTGAGAACCGAGGCTACAAGGTGTTTCTTGATGTGGATGAGATTTCGAGCGGCGCTTTCCCTGAACAAATCGACCGCGCCATTGCGGGGTGCAAGGACTTCTTGCTCGTCTTGGCTTCAGGCACTCTTGACCGTTGTGTTGATGAGAACGACTGGGTGCGCCGCGAAATCATGAAGGCGGAAAGCATGGGCAAGAACTTTGTAGGGGTTATGCTTCCAGGGTTTGTCATGCCAGAGGCGGAAGCATTGCCCAAGCCCTTGCAGGACTTGCCTACAAAGCAGGTTTTCATGTGGTCGCATGAATACAGGGCTGCTTCGTTTGAGAAAATCGAGGAGAACCTTCTTTCAGCAAAAGAAAAAAAACAAAGGAACCGTAGGGCGAAACTGGTGCTGCTGCAAGGCTTGCTGGTGTTGGTTGCCTTTGCCACCGTCTTGTTCGCAAGGAAACCAAAAACCGAGTCTGGGATTAGTGTAGAAGTTCTCAACCAAGAGGCTTCTGATTTTGACGGCCATGTGGGTAGAGCCAAGCTGTTGGAGGAAGGATTGCCTACCGTTGCTGAATTTGACGAGGGGTTTTTGTCGTTCATCGACAAAGAGGAGAACTTCCTGAATTTGAAGGCGGCCATTGCTGAATATGATACTGCCATGATGTTGAAAACCCAATATCCAGACCGTGTTGAGGATTCGTACAATGTCGAAAGCCGACAAGCGGCCTTGCTGGAATTGAGGTCGGCATACATGCACAGGATTGTCAGCGACATTGACGACCTGATTCGCGAAGGCGGTGAGAAGTTCGCCGTCCAGGACTTGAAAATCGCGAAAATGTTGGCCTTGCCCGACGAAATACCTTCCTTGGATTCGTTGGACAGACTGATTCCCCAAAACGTAAAAATGTAGAAACACCATACTCGTATGAAACGTGTCCTGTCACTGCTTGCAACCATGTTCGCCCTCTTCTTGTCGGTGGAGGCGCAGGACTACAGCCGTTACGATTATTTTCATGACGAGGCCGTCAGGCTGATGAGTCAAGGAAAGCTCGTCGAGGCCAAGGCGAAATTGGAGAACATCAAGAAAACCTGCAAAGGAGCCATACCCCCTGACAACGACCTTGATGCGCTTATCTTAAAATGTATTGTCATCTCACCGTCGGTGCGTTACCTCCAGTTCGAGCCTCAAGACAACGAGGAGCAATGCGTGGCCGTAACCAACAACATGGCGCAGTTCAAGGCTTCAAGCAATTCCGATTGGTGCCAAGTGAGCAAAAAAAAGACCAAGAACTACATTTATGTGACGTGCGAAGACAATTTGTTGCCGAGAGACAGGACGGCCACGATTACCCTTAGTTCGGAGGGGAAAGTCGTAACGATAAGTGTCGTTCAGCTTGGCGGAGATGTCAAGCTTGTCGTGCATCCAGATACGGTAAGTTTCCTCAAGGAAGGACTTGCCGGAAAGGTTTTCGTCCATACCAACGCAGAATCATGGGAAGTGGACTCGTTGCCCAACTGGATTGAGGCACAGAGAGAGACAGACACATTGGTGCTGAAGGCTTTGGCCAATGAAAAAGCGATGTCGCGAGAAGCAGCCCTATATATCGTTGCTGGCGAAAGAAAGGAACCCGTCGTGGTCGTTCAGGCCGGGTCCGACACGTTGATTTCGGCCTCGCGCGACGAGATGGTGTTCCCAAACGAGGAAAACACCCAATCCTTTGCCGTGAAGAGCAATCTTGCGGAATGGCAGGTGCAATCGTCTGACGAATGGATCGAGGCTTGGGCCGACCATGATACGGTGAGGGTGATGGCACATCAGAATCTGTCTGTGTTTAGCAGGCATGGGCAGGTCGTGGTGAGCGCGGGCAATAGGTCAGTCGAAGTGCTTGTCCATCAGTGCCCCTATGTCTCCGAACGTCCGGTGCCTAAATCCGAATTGGACGACACGGGCAATGCTGGCAACGACGAGATACATGTGACCAGCTTCCCCAACGGAATAAAAGTGACGGTGTATAACGACGACCGCAGCGTGTCGTCGGTCAATTTCACGCCATTCACCTTGCCGATAGATTACATGCACTATACGCTGCAAGCTGGCTTTGAGAAGAAAGAGGCTTTCCTCAACGACAAGCAACAGGATGTCGTTTTTGAGCCAGGGCTGCGTTTTGCCACCTTCACTTGGTCGCCAAAGGCCGCCATTGGCATGATGAGCGGTTTTGTAGGATCTCGCTCGTGGGGCGCCTATTCGCATTTTCAGGCCAACATGCCTTTTGTCAAGGATTTTAGCCCGGGCGAGCGATGGCTGGCAGGCTATAACATGACCTTCGGCTCTGTCTTTCAGCCAAAGAGATTCCCCTATGTCGGCGCTTATGCTGGCGTGGGCTTGGGCGGCTATGTCGGAGAACCGCATATAGGACTGGATTACGAGGCCGGCCTGATGGGTTTTTATAAGAACATCATCGTCTCCTTGGGCTTCCATACGTCCCGGATGAGCTCGACGGTGAAGTCTACGGGTTTTATGCTGGGCGTCGGCGGCTATCTGAAACGTTATTATGATCCGAAACTGGGTTACTGCGCCAGCGATAGCCGACGTTGGATTTCGCTGAACTATGTGTTCCGCCCGGCGGAAAACGGCAAGGGTTTGATGATTGGCGATATTGGGAGCGAAAAAGCAAGGCTCTATCTAAAGGGGATGTATCTTCAACCCGAAACAGCCGACAGCCTTTCGGTAAAGAACCTTGAGGCAGGTCTGGGCATATTGTTTACCCCGGTGAACGGCTTGATAGACTTGTGTATTGGCGCATCGGGAGCCTTCAACCTTTCAGGGATGGAGAAAAGGTTCCAAGGTGTTGGCGTTGAAGTTGGAACCGTCGTCAATGTTTGGAGGATTCCTCTTACCGTATTCGTTCACGAGGCCGACCTCTTTGGAGAACGGCACCTTTGCATTGATTTTGGCGTAGGATTCCACATCGGCAAGTTCGGGAAAGCGAACAGCACTTATCAATAACAGAAGCAAGATGAAAAGAGCAGTCTTATTGGCAATCGCAATGGTTGTACTGCCCGTATGGGCCAAGGCGCAATCCGGTTATCTGGAGAGGGTTCCGATAATCAAATTGGATGGTTTTTTCAGCGTTAGAGACGGTGAGTTTCAGGCAAAAACCACATTGGAGTCGAACACAGGCGTAGAAGTGAACGGCATACATTATCAAATGCTTTTTGTTGCCAAAAACGAAAGCACGGGCTTGTCGAATGTTTATGTGAACGGCCAACCCAAATGGTTTCAAAGGTTTGCGGTTCGCCCTTTCTTGGTTACGGACGAATGGAAGACAGGGATTTATGTCATCAAATACCTTGATAAAGACCAGCCAGGCTTCGGCTATGGCCAGGAAACGGTTTATGCAAGGAACATCAGGCAGGAGCTTTGCGACAGTGTGGTCAGCTTGGGCGACGACGGCTTCGTTTACAAGGTTGGGAAAAAGTATTTTTATACCAACTACAGGAACGTCGCCTCAGAGAGCAAGCCGGTTCAAATCGTGTGGGCAGAGCGGAAGGTCTATTCGAAAGATCGCGACGCCCTGCTTCTCCCCAAGGAAGATGCCGACCGGCTCTCCGACGGAGATGTCTATCACTATTGCCATTGGGACAATCGCGATGGCGAAAACGCCCCTTTCTATTATTATTTGTACCGCGATGATTACATGCCAAATTCCATATTGGTCATCAACGGGCAAGCTGTCGAATTGCATGACGCCTATTCGGACGAGGATTTCAAGCTGAAGTTCTCTTTCAATGGCGAGCATTGGATGGCAGTGGCAGGCAATCGTTTTTGGATCGACGGACAGATGAAAAGCGTGGCGGGCTACAAAATCTCGGATTTCTTTATCAATGACAAAGGCGATTATTTCTACAAAGCCGCGAAAATAGGTGAAGAAGCGAAGGGCGAAACCATTGTGGCCAACGGCGAAATCATCAGGAAAGATGCCTATGTGGGCTATTTCAATCTCAATGCCGAGCAGAAACTGACTTTCCACTTTTTCTCCAACAATGGACAAAGATTTGTATTTGAAGACGGACAAATCGCAAACAAAACCGAGGATTTCAGGACGTATTTTTATGAGGATGACCGATTGGATGGCATGAATGTCAGAATCACCTCCAACGACAAGCATGTTTTGGAATATGTCGCCGGGCAAGGAGGCGTTACGATTGATGGTGAGCGCAGCGTAGGGGCGGTTCCGTTCCAGGTCTATTACGATTCACAACACGGCTTCTTCAGGTGGAACTGTATCGAACCCAACAAGGAGGGAAAGACGGAATTGGTGATATATAAATACCATTTGAGATAATCGATAAGTTTTTCGGCATGGGGCTACAAAAAACTCGCCGTTTCCAAAAACTTTTCCTATTTTTGCAGCCGTTTTTTGGAAACCTAAAATTGAAAATTGACCATGGATTTAAGCAAGATTGTATCAATATCAGGCAAGCCGGGGCTGTATCAGATTAAGTCCCAAGCCGTTGGAAGGATTATCGTTGAATCGGTTGCCGATGGCAAGTGCATCCCCGCCTTCGCCCGCGACCGCATGAGTTCCCTTGAGGAAATCTCCATCTTCTCCACCGACGAAGATCGTCCGCTGAAGGAAGTCTTCAAGATGGTGCACGAAAAGATGGGCGACAAGGTGGACTTCGACTTCAAGAAAGCCACACCCGACGAGTTGCGCGAGAAGTTCGCCTTCGTCATGCCCGACTACGACGAGGATTCCGTCTATCCCTCCGATATGAAGAAGGTCTTCCAGTGGTATCAGATGCTGATGGACAAGAACCTGCTCGACTTTACCGAGGAAGAGGCCGCGCCTGAGAAGGCCGAGGCCGAACCGACGGAAACCCCAAATGAGAAAGTAGAATAACCTTACATTCATGTTTTAAATTTTTTTGGAGCTGCTTCGGCAGCTTTTTTTGTAATTTTGTGGCACTAATCTTGGGTTATGAAACAGATTACAGACTTCACTTTGGCCGAGAAACAGGACTTCGGGCGTTCCGTATTGCTGCGGCTGCGTTGCGAACAGCCCTTGCCCGACATCGCGCCCGGACAGTTCGTCCAAGTGCGCGTTGACGGCTCGCCGACCACCTATCTACGCCGCCCCATTTCCATCCACGATGTTGATTTCCAACGGAACGGAATCGCGCTGTTGGTGCAACAGGTGGGCGAGGGCACTCGACATCTTGCCGCTGCCGCCGTGGGCGACCTTATTAATATGGTATTGCCGCTCGGCAACGGCTTCACGCTTCCCGAAAGAGGGGAGATGGTGGCACTTGTTGGCGGCGGCATCGGCATCGCTCCCTTGTTTTACTTCGCCAAAGTGTTGAACGACAGAGGTATCCGTCCCGTTCTGCTGTTGGGCGGAAAATCAAAGTCCGATTTGCTTCGCTTGGCGGATTACCAGCAACTTGGAGAGACTTTCGTGACCACCGAGGACGGCTCGTTGGGCGAGAAAGGCTTCGTGACGGCGCATTCGGTTTGGCAAAAGGAACGCTTCGACAAGGTCTATGTCTGCGGTCCCAAGCCGATGATGAAGGCCGTGGCGAAGTTGGCGGCTGAAAAAGACACTTGGTGCGAGGTCTCGTTGGAGAACCTGATGGCTTGCGGCCTTGGCGCGTGCCTCTGCTGCGTGGAGGACACCGTGGATGGCCACGTCTGCGTCTGCAAGGAAGGCCCCGTCTTTAATACAAGGAGGTTGAAATGGTGAACACAACGATTGACTTGGGTCGCGGCTTGGTGCTGCGCAACCCCGTAATGACGGCTTCGGGTACCTTTGGCTACGGCGAGGAATACACAGATTTCGTGGATTTGTCGCAACTCGGCGGCATCATCGTGAAAGGCACGACCTTGCATCCGCGTGAGGGCAACCCCTATCCGCGCATGGCCGAGACGCCTTCGGGAATGCTCAACTGCGTAGGACTGCAAAACAAAGGCGTTCAGTACTTTATCGACACGATTTATCCGCGCATTAAGGATTTTGGCACCAATGTGTTGCTCAACCTTTCCGGCTCCACGCTTGAGGATTATGTGAAAGGCGCGGCGATGGTGGACGGCTTGGAGAAGATTCCCGCCATCGAGTTGAACGTCTCGTGCCCCAACGTGAAGCAAGGCGGCATGGCTTTCGGCGTGACTACTGCGGGCATCTCGCAAGTCGTTTCCGAGGTGCGCAAAGTGTATCACAAGCACTTGATGGTGAAGTTGTCGCCCAATGTGACCAACATCGCTGAGATTGCCTTGGCTGCCGAAGCCGCCGGAGCCGACTCGGTGTCGCTCATCAACACTTTGATGGGCATGGCCATCGACGCGGAGAAGCGAATGCCGAAACTTTCAGTGATAACAGGTGGATTGTCAGGGGCTTGCGTAAAGCCCGTGGCTTTGCGGATGGTGTGGCAAGTGGCCCAGGCGGTGAAGATTCCCGTCGTCGGCTTGGGCGGCATCAGCAACGCCACCGATGCCGTGGAGTTCATGCTCGCCGGTGCCTCAGCCATCGAAATCGGGACGGCCAATTTCATCGACCCCGCCGTTTCCGTCAAGGTGGCCGCTGGAATATCCGACTATTGCCAACGACATGGTTTTCAAAAGGTTACCGATTTGATTGGGGCGTTGGAATGCTAAATACGAAATTCACCTCAGGGCTGATGCGGATGCCGAATTTCGCCTCCACGGAGTCTTGGATTTTTCGGGCCAACGCCACGATGTCGCGACCTTTGCCGCCGCCGTAATGCACCAACACGAGGGCTTGCTTCTCATACACGCCCACATGCTCGTCGCGCCAGCCTTTCCAACTTGCGGTCCCCGAGCTTGTCGAAGGGCCGCAATGTTCAATCAGCCACCCCGCAGGGATTTTCACCTTTCCGTTAGGCTCGTCGTAATGCGGCAGGGTTGGATATTCCTTTTGCAAGGCCTCAAACCGCGCCTGCTCGACGACGGGATTCTTGAAGAAGCTGCCGCAACTGCCGATTTGCTTCACGTCGGGCAGCTTGGCATCGCGGATGGCGCAAATGCCATCGTGAAGTTGCTGCAAATCAGGGTTTTTGATGCCGTTTTGTTCAAAATAAGCCTTGATGTTGCCGTATTCCAAATGCAACGGCGCGTCTTTCTGGAGGCGGAAATCCACCGAAGTGATGATGTATTGCCCCTTCAGTTCGTTCTTGAAGACGCTCTCGCGGTAGCCGAAATGACAATCTTCTTTTTTGAAAACCTTCGTTTCTCCAGTTGTAACGGAAACAGCCTCGCATCGCAGGAAGCTGTCTTTCAGTTCCATGCCATAGGCTCCGATGTTCTGCACGGGTGCGGCCCCAACTTTTCCGGGGATATGCGCCAAATTCTCCAACCCGTGAAGCCCTTTCCCGACGGTAAAACGCACGAAATCAGGCCAGTCCTCGCCAGCTTGTGCACGCACAACGACCTCGTTTTCATCGTCTTGCAAGATTTCGATGCCTTTCGTGTTGATGAACACGACGAGGCCGTAGAAATAGTCGTCTTGGAAAAGGATGTTGTTGCCCCCGCTGAGGATGAGGCGTTTCTCGTTCTTGAAGATGTCGCTTTGAATCAACGCTTCAAGTTGTTGAATGTCATTGATTTCCGTGAAATATTTTGCCACGGCATCAAAGCCGAAGCTGTTGTAGGGCCGAAGGTTGACATTGGTTTTCATAAAAGGATGATTATAAGAAAGGTGTCATGTAAACAGGAATGAGTTGCGTTTCGCCGTCTTTTTTCAGATCCTTGGTATAAACCAAGTATCGGTTCTGGACTTTTGACGAGAATCTCTTGCAAAACTCGTCGAGCGAAATGTGGGTGTTGTAGCCTGACGACTTCACTTCAATCGGGCAGAGTTTGTTGCCGCGCGAAAGCAAGAAATCGATTTCGTAGTTGTGCTTGCCACTATGTGTCGGCCATGAGTGATAGTATAGTTCGTTTCCTGCGGCTTTAAGCATTTGTGCCACAACGTTTTCATAGACATATCCAAGGTTGGCGCTCAGTTTGTCGGAGATGAGTTTTTGGTAGATGATGTTGTCGGTCACGTCCTTGTCCCAAAACGCAAGCGTGGTGAACAGCCCGGTGTCGCCAACAAACATCTTGTATCGATCCTTGTCCTTGTGGAGCGCATATCCAACGGAAGTGTCGTTGGCATGGTAGGAGAAATTCACGCAAAGGCTGTCTTCCATGTCTTCGAGCAATTCGTCCATGTCGGTGTTTTCGGCTTCGCGCCCCAGTACGCTCATGACTTGGTATCGCGACGAGTTTTTTGACAATTCTGAAGGGATGGCACGAAACAGGCGCGAGGCTTTCCCCGAAGGGTCGATTTTTCGGAAGTCATCGGCGTAAAGATCGATGATTTCTCGTTTTGTTTGGTCAACTTCGCTGAGATTGTTGGTGTTGAGATAGGTGTCGACGGCTTGCGGCATTCCACCGACGAGCATGTACAGGCGAAAATCACGCAGAAGTTTTCTGTTTAGTTGGTCGCCCAAAGGTCGTTGCTTTTGGAACGCTTCTTCCAACATGGAATAGGACACATTGTCGCCCAAGGCCCAACGAAACTCCTCGTAGTCTAACGGATACATGGTGACGCGCGTTTCCTCGCTCGGAATGGTGATGCCTTTGATGTTTTTCTTGATGGATAGCAGCGAACCCGTCTCAATGATGTCGTAGCGATGGTCTTTTACCATGTATTTTATGGCTTGACGAACTTTCGGGGCGTCTTGGATTTCGTCGAAGATGATGGCGGACTTGCGTTCTTCCAACTTGATGTTATAAGTGAATTGGAGTTGAAAATAGAAATTGTCCAAATCGGCGATGTTGGCGACGGCTTCCCAGATGTTTTGCGGAGCATTGGCGAAATCAACCACGATGTAGGAAGCGTATTCGTTTTTGGCGAACACTTCGGCAATGGTCGATTTCCCGACCCGTCGCGCCCCTTTGATGAGCAAGGCGGTCTTACCGTCTTTCGTCTGTTTCCAATGGAGCATTTTCTTGTAAATCTTTCTCTTGAAGATGTGATTCGTCGTATCCATGCCTCAAATTGTTTGGGTGTTTTCGGCTGCAAAAATAAGTCTTTTTGTAATAATCTCATAAATTTTTCATCAGATATATGTAGTTTCCTCACATTTTGTTTTTCGGATTTATGTAGTTTCCTCAGAATTTTGACGGTTTTTGAATTGGTGTATGCTCCAGTTGACAACAATTTGTAGCCAACTTGTTTCAAGGAATTGCCAAAAGTTACTACCTTTGCCCCCATGAAACGCGCCATCGTATCGGTTATCAACGACTTGGTCACGGACCAGCGGGTCAATAAGTCGTGCTTGGCTTTGCAAAAGGCTGGGTATGAGGTGTTTTTGGTGGGACGCAAGCAACGCAAAAGCCCGCCGATGGACGAAAGGCCTTACGCCTCGCATCGGATGAGACTGCTTTTCGAGAGAGGGCCGCTTTTTTATGCCGAATACAACATCCGACTGTTTCTCTTCCTGCTGTTTCATCGCGCCAACCTTTTGCTTTCCAATGATTTGGACACGATTTTGCCATGCTATTTCGTCTCTCGGCTAAAACGTCAAAAGTTGGTTTTCGACAGCCATGAGTATTTCACCGAGACGCCCGAGTTGGTCAACAGACCACGGGTGCAGCGCGTTTGGAAAAGGATCGAGGGCTTCGTCGTTCCCAAATTGGACGAGATGATTACCGTTTGCGATTCCATCGCCGACTTGTTCCACGAGAAATACGGTGTTAAGTGTCACGTTATCAGGAATATCCCGCCTCGAAAGGCATTGCCGCCAAAGGGTGACAGGTTGGCGTTGGGTCTGCCAACCGACAAGCACCTATTAATATTGCAAGGCTCCGGCATCAACATCCAGCGCGGGGCGGAGGAATTGGTGCAGGCGATGGCGTTGTTGGACGACTGTTTTTTGATGGTTATCGGGGGCGGCGATGTGTTGCCTATGCTGAAGCAAATGGTTGAGGCACTGCAAATTACCGACTGTGTACGTTTCTTCCCAAGGATGCCTTACCAGCAGATGATGACCTACACGCAGTTGGCCGAATTGGGCTTCTGTTTGGACAAAGACACGAATTTGAATTACCGTTTCAGCCTGCCCAACAAACTGTTCGATTTCATTCAGGCTGGCGTGCCGATTGTGGCATCGCATCTGACTGAAATCGAGAAGATTATCCGACAATACAACCTTGGCCTGTTCATCGAGAACCATGAGCCTGAGACCATTGCAAACACGATTCGAGAGGCCTTGTCGGATGAGGAGAGAAGGGGGCAATGGAAGCGCAACTTGGCTCTTGCGGCACAGGATTTGTGCTGGGAGAACGAGGAGCAGAAACTGCTTGAAATCTATCGCCATTATGACTGAAAATCAACTACATATCATCGCTTTCGACGTGCCGTATCCTGCCAATTACGGCGGCGTGATTGATGTTTTCTATCGCGTGAAGGCACTAATAGAGGCGGGCGTCAAGGTGCATCTGCATTGCTTTGAATACGGCAGGGGCGAGCAGGAGATTCTGAAGCGTTGCCACGAGGTAAAGTATTATCAACGAGACACTTCCTTCGTGAAACAGTTGAGCCTCACGCCTTATATCGTCAAATCGAGGCAGTCGGAGGCCTTGGTGCAGGATTTGCTGAAAGACGATTATCCCATCCTTTGTGAAGGGTTGCACACTACGGCTGTATTGAGCGACAAGCGATTGAAAGACAGAAAGATATATGTCCGTACCCACAATGTGGAACACGACTATTACCAAGCATTGGCCGACTCCGAGAAATGGGGCAAAAAGAAATGGTTCTATCGTGCAGAGGCTTGGAAGCTAAGGCGTTATGAGCCGGTTTTGTGCAAGGCGGCGGGCATTTTCGCCATCTCGCAGAAGGATGCGGAATATTTTGCGCGGCGATACGATAATGTGACCCTCGTTCCGGGCTTCAATGCCACCGATTCGGTGTGTTCGGAAACGGGTAGGGGCGACTATGTGCTTTATCACGGCAACCTTTCGGTCAGGGAGAACGAAGAAGCTGCCAAATGGCTGATTGACAATGTGTTTTCGGAGCTTGACGGGCATTGCATCGTGGCCGGGTTGAATCCTTCTGAAAAGTTGCTGAAACTCGCCGAAAGACATTCCAACGTGACCTTGGTGGCCAATCCCGATGACGCGGAGATGATTGACCTTTTGCGTCAGGCGCAGGTGAACATTTTGGTGACGAACCAACCTACGGGCTTGAAACTGAAGCTGTTGAACGCGCTTTACAACGGGCGTTTCTGTTTGGTCAACAGGGACATGGTGCGCGGCACTTCCTTGGATGACCTTTGCGTGGTGGCCGACGAACCCGAACAGATGATTGCCGAAATCAAGCGGCTGATGGACGAGGACTTTACCGAGGACGACATCGAGGAGCGCGACCTTGCCATGCGGCAGCTTTATGATAACGAATCCAACGCACGAAAAATCGTCGAAACGATTTACCCCTAACCAACAACCCTCAACTTACAACTACTCTAAACTCTAAACTCTCAACTCTAAACTATTCCATCTCCGAGCACACCACCGTCCCATTCTTGCAGTTGGCGATGCGGGAGGGGTATTTCTGCATGAGCGTGTAGTTGTGCGTGGCCATCAGCACGGCGGTGCCGCTTTCGCTGATGTTGCGCAAGAGTTTCATCACCTCCAAAGTCGTGTCGGGGTCGAGGTTGCCGGTAGGCTCGTCGGCGAGGATGACATCGGGATGGTTAAGCAAGGCTCGGGCGATGGCAACGCCTTGTTGCTCGCCGCCTGAGAGCTGGTGGGGCATCACCTTGCGCTTGTCGGCCAAACCGACCATCAGCAGCACCTCGTGGATTCGCTTGGAAATCTCGTTCGGCTCCCGCCACCCCGTGGCTTTCAGCACAAACTCAAGGTTTTTCTCCACGTTGCGGTCGAAAAGCAGTTGGAAATCCTGGAAGACGATGCCGATTTTGCGGCGCAAGTAGGGGATGTCCTTCTTGCGCAGCTTGGTCAGGTCGTAGCCGGCCACGTTCACGATGCCGTCGCGGGCGGGCAGTTCGCCGTACAAAGTCTTTAACAATGAGGATTTTCCGCTGCCTGTGCGACCGATGAGGTAGATGAACTCGCCCTTGTGGAGCGTCAGGTTGACGTCCGAAAGGACGAGGTTCTCCCGTTGGAAGATGGAGGCGTTTTTTATTTCGATGATGGGTTCTGTCATTATATTAACTGATTAACTGCTAACTGCTAACTGATAACTGAAAACTACCAACTCCCACTAGCTCCGCCGCCGCCGAAGCCTCCACCTCCGAAGCCTCCAAAGCCTCCACCGAAGCTACCACCGCCGCTTGAGCTTCCGCCAAAACCGCCTCCGCCGAAGCCGCCCATCGGAATCCAGATGGTGCGCATTCCGCCGCCGGAATAGGACTGGCCTCCGCTATTGGAAAACTTGACAAAGATAATGATGATGGCGATGATGAAAAGCAGGACGAGCCAACCCGGGATGCCGTCGTCGTCGGCGTATTCGTCTTGGGTGAACTTGCCCGAGCAGAGGTCCATCATCACGTTGACGGCGTTGTCGATGCCCGTGTAGTAGTCGTTTTCCTTGAAAGCCGGAATCATCTCCCTTTCGATGATGAGCTTGGCCGTGGCGTCGGTGACGTATTCCTCGATGCCGTAGCCCGTGCTGATGTTCACCTTGCCGCTCTCGCTGCCTTTCTTGGGCTTGACGAGGATGACCGCGCCGTTGTTCTTGCCCTGTTGTCCCACGCCCCAACTGTGCCCGATTTGGGTGGCATATTGCTCGATGCTGTAGCCTTGCAGGTCATCGACGAGGAGGACGAGGAATTGGGTGGAAGTCGAGTCGTTGTAGGCCACGAGTTTCCTTTCCAAAACATCGATTTGGTGGGCCGTGAGCGTGTTCGTGTAGTCGTTCACCAAGCGTGGCGGATCGGGCGGCGAGGGCAATTGCGCCTTCAGAGCCTGACCACATGCCAACAGGACAAATAGCAAACCTAATAATGAGATAAGCCGTTGTCTGTCAGTTGTTTTCGTAGGATATGTCGTCGGGGATTTCATTGATGTCGTCGGATTGGTAGGGGAAATAGGTTTTCAGTTTCTCGCCGCAGCGCATGATGCCTTGCTCCAAGCCGTCGGCGAAGCGGCCTTCCTTGAAGTGGCTGAGCATCAGGTCTTTCACGTCGTTCCAGAAGTCGGCTTCCACGACCTTGTTGATGCCTTCGTCGCCTACGATTGCGAACTTGTGGTCTTTCACGGCTAAGTAGATGAGCACGCCGTTGCGCAGTTTCGTCTTGTTGAGCCGAAGCATGTTGAAGACGAACAGGCAGCGTTCCTCCACGTCGCCTTTGCAGTGGTTCTCGATGCGCACCTTGATTTCGCCCGAGGTGTTCAGCTCGGCCTGCTTGATGGCCTCCACGATGCGGCGGTCTTCCTCTCGGTTCAGTATGGTGATGGCGTTGGGCATGGGCGTAAATTTAAATTATGTGTTCTTGAATCCTACATTCATGCTTCTTCGTGGTTGGGTCGTAGTTCACGCCGACGAAGAGCAGGTTGCCGTGGTAGTTGCGCAGGATGGCGTCGTATGTTTTGTCAAGGATTTGCTGTAAGGCTGATTCCGCCGACTTGTTGTTTTTCAGTTCGATAATCATCGCGGGCGTATTCGGGACGTAGGGAATCAAGGCCAAGTCGGCATAACCTTTCCCCGTTGGCAACTCCTTGATAATCGTGTATTTGGCTGTAGCGTAGAAGAAGGCCAATCCGATGGCGCTTTGGAACGACGCTTCGTTGTTGTAGGTCAAGGGCGATGTGACGTGGGTGTGTGCTTCCTCCAAGGCTTGGGCAACGGCTTGCTCGTCCTTGTTGATGGCGGCCTCCACCAAGCGTTTCGAGTCGTTCACCATGCGGATGATTTCCTTGTAGTCGGGTGAGGTCTCGATGGATACAATCCATTGGTCGCGGATCTCGTTGTTGGGGACGTAGCATTGCTGTGTCTCTTGGTCGTAGGCCAAATAGCCGAGATGGATCAGGTAGGCGAAAACGTCGTCTTTCGTGCGGAAATCCGTCATCGTATTGAGGTATTTCCAAACCGCTACATCGACTTTTCCGCCGCCAATCATGGTGACCACGTCGTCCTTGATGCCCTCGAAATTGAGCAGGATGTAGTCTTTCAGGGCTTCGTAGGAACCGGTTTGCGTCCAGTAGCTGCCGTATTTGTGGTGCATCATCGCCTCGACCAACGATTTCGGGTTGAAGACTTCCTTCACCGTGCCGAGGTCGTAGCCGTCGTACCAGCGGCGACATTCCTCGTAGTCCATGCCGTATTGTCGGCAAAGGTCTTTTACTTCGTCGGATGTAAACCCTACAAATTCAGAGAGTTGTGCAGAGTCGGCCATGGTGTATTCTCGGAAAACGTTCAGTTTCGACTGGATTTTGTCGCGCACTATGGGCAGGATGCCCGTGAGGTAGGCCAAGGCGATGGCGGGCGCGAGGTCGGCGTTCTTGAAGAGGCCGTTGAGGAAACGCAGGTAGTCTTCGAAAAGCTGTTGTGGCACACGCTCGCGCACCAAGACATCGTACTCGTCGATGATGACGACAAACTTCTCGCCAGTGGCGGAATATACCTCCAACATGGCATCGCCCAATGAGCCTTCGCTATCGAAAGCCAAAGTAGGGAACTGCTTGATGAATTCCGCCACAATCCGTCGCTCGATTTCCGCTATCAAGTTCTCGCGGTTTCGCGTCGTGTTGTAGAAGCCGTTCAAGTCGAACTTGATGACGTTCAGTTGGTTGAGGTAACGCTCATAGCTTGGGTCTTGCGCGAGTTGCAGCTTGTCGAAAAGCTCGCGAGAGTTGCAGCCCTTGGAGTAATAGGCCGAAATCATGTTGCCGGCCATGCTCTTGCCGAAGCGACGGGCGCGTGAGACGCAGACGAACTTCTGGTTGGTACCGACAAGTTTGTTGAGTTCGGCCACCAACCTCGACTTATCGACATAGATTGGCGAGTTCAAGTCCTCGACAAATGACACATTTCCCGGATTCAAATAGATGCCCATGACGTTATGCTTTTCGATTTACAGCGCAAAAATAATCATTTTCTACAAATGTGCCGAAGTTTGGCAAAAACTCCTTCAAATTCAATCCTTTTTCAGCGCCTCTATCTTCTCGTGGAGCAGGTTGGCGATGCGCACCTTCTCGGCGTGGGCTTCGTTTTCAGGATTGTAGGTCACAGGTTCGCCGATGGTGAAGGTGTGTTTGTTGCTGTCGGTGAAGATGGGATAGAACCGCAGGGCCTTGCCGCTTTTCTTGTGGTACATCTTCCCGAGCGAGGCGAAACCGGTGAAGAGTTCGCGGAAGTCGGTGTTTTGGCCCGTTTCGCGGGGCTTTTCGGGAAACAGCAGGATGTTGTCGCCTTCCGTCAGGGCTTCGAGGGTGAGGTTGAAGGTGTTCAGCACCTCGCGTGACGACCCTCTGCGGACGGGGATGGGGTTGAACGACTTCAGCACCCAGCAAATGATGCCAGCTGCGAGCCACGACAAGCCCCAAACCCATTGGCGCGGCAGGAACCGCATCTTCGGCCTGAGCTGGCGGAACGTCATCATCGCCATGTTTTTCCGTTTTAGCACCACGTCGTGAATCCACGGGCGAAAGTAAGTGGGGAGGTAAATCACCGCCGACACGGGACCGTATGTCGCGCCGTGGTTGCACACAAAGACCGAGGGGTAGTGGTCGGTGTCCAAGTGTTCCTTGCCTTTCACCTTGAGGTGGAGGAATGGGCGCACGACAGCCATCATGATTTTCACGCCGAAGCGCACACGGTATTTCTTCACGAGAAGGCGGTCGAGGCTCTCCTTGATGTGGAGGTCGTCGCGCTTGCTGTCGAGGTAGTTGCGGAGTTTCTCGCGGTTGCGCCGGTCCAAAGGCTGCCTCAAAGCGAAATAGGCGCTGATGAGCATGAACAGCATGGGCATTTGCACCATCGTCCGCGTGTAAACATCAGGCAAAAGGTCGTCAGCAGTGCGTGGGATGAAAAGCCTCCAGATGAGCAGGACGGCGACCATCAGCAGCATGGCCGTGGTTCGTGCCGCCGTGGTGTTGGCATCGGCAATGCGGTGCATCTCGCTTTCTTCCACTTCCTCGTCGGCAATGAGCGCGACGGAGATGAAGTCGTTGTAGAACAAGTTGATGGCCGCTACAAGCGAGGACAGCCCAATGCCCCAGACGATGGTCCAGAAAAGCTCTTTCCCGACAGAAGTCGCCCTGAACATGAAGATGAAGCCGAGCACCCATATCACGATGCCGATCCAAAACAGGTTAAGGCCGACGACGGCCCTGTTTCGCGCGATGACCTTCGACGACAGCCAGAGGGTGAGGGAGAAGGGGACGAGCCACAGCAGCATTTCGAGGTAGGTCGTCGTGTCGTAGGTCTCGTTGCGGAAATAGATGAAGCAGAAGTACATCATGGCACTGAGATAGGCGGCAATCTGGCTGTAGAAGCTCATGTTGGTGAAGACCTTGAACGAGAAGAACTCCCTGAACGACTCCCGTTTGTCGGAGCGTTTCCGCCTTTTGACGAAGAACTCGATGAGCTGCAAGACGAAACACAGGCCCACGCCAGCCGCCGGCGAGCCTAAGAGATAGTGCGACGCTGCCATGCTGACGACCAGTATGGGCAGGAACGCATAATCCCTGACTAAGCGGCTTGTGTCTTGGTTCTTCATGCTTGCAGGCGTTTCCGTTTATTCGGCGGCGAAGATAGGTATTTTCGGTGGTTTTTTAGCCATGAGGCGGTTAGGAAGCGATTTTTTTGTTTCTTTGCAATCCCAAACGTTTGATCTCGTCGTGAAATATGGATGCAACACCAAAGAAAGAACCTTCGTATCACCTTCGCTTGAGGAACAGAAGGAGAAGTGCAGGCAGGTCTATAAAAAGCGATAGGAGGACTTGCATCCTCCCTCGCGAGCGGCCACTCCGCAGAGCACCTCATTACTTCGTGTAACGTGCTGCAAAAATACACATTATTTTGAAATCCCGCAACATGGAAAGAAAAAATTCCGTGATTTTTTAGCCATGAGGCAGTTAGGAAGCGATTTTTTTGTTTCTTTGCAAAGTCAAACGCAAAGAAAGATAGAATCAATATGAACAACTGTCAAGAACATGAATTTGTTGACCTTGGCCTGCCCAGTGGAACGCTTTGGGCCACCTGCAACGTGGGTGCCAGCAAGCCTGAAGACTATGGCGACTACTTTGCCTGGGGCGAGACCAAGACAAAGGATGTCTACTATTGGGATACATACAAACATGCTACTAGGAACTACGGTAAGCTTAAGTTGACGAAGTATTGTGACAGAAGCGACTGTGGTAGTAATGGCTTCACAGATACCTTGACCGAGTTGCAGCCTATTGACGACCCCGCCACGGCCAACTGGGGCAACGGCTGGTACACACCCAAAAATGAACAATGGGATGAGTTGGAGGCGCACACCAATAGAGAATGGACGACAAGGAACGGCGTAAAGGGCTGGCTTTTCATCTCGAGGAGGAACGGAAAGAGTCTCTTCCTGCCCGCTGCCGGCTACCGTTGGGGCGGTGATCTCGACAACGCAGGCAACTGCGGCGACTACTGGTCGAGTTCGCTCTGCACGGACGGTCCGTTCCACGTGTGGAACTTCTTCTCCGATTCGAACGGCATCTTATTGTTCGACAACGACCGCAGCGCCGGTCATACTGTCCGAGCAGTGCGCTCCGCGCAATTGGATATGAATTGTTGTCCAGAACACAAATATGTTGACCTTGGCCTACCCAGTGGAACACTTTGGGCCACCTGCAATATAGGTGCCAATCAACCTGAAGACTATGGCGATTATTTTTCATGGAATGTGGGTATTACAGCCGCTGCCAAAAGGGGTACGGGCTGGAGAATGCCTTCCAAAGGGCAATGGGAGGAACTGAAAGAGAACACGAAAAGCACATGGACAACAAGGAACGGCGTGAACGGCAGATTGTTTATTTCGAACAATGGAAATAGTCTTTTCTTGCCCGCCGCTGGCCGCTGGAATGGTGAGCTCAACGACGCTGGCAGCTACGGCCTCTACTGGTCGAGTTCGCTCTGTACGGGCAACCCGAACTTCGCGTGGCGCTTCTATTTCAATTCGGGCGACTACGACTTGGACAATTACTATCGCCGCGGTAGCGGTCTATCTGTCAGAGCAGTGCGCTCCGCGCATCAGAACTAACCTTTTGTTCCGTTATGGGCAAAAGACGGGCAGAGGCGTAGAAGCAGTCGGGCGGTGCGCTTGCGGAGCAAGCTACCCAGCACCGCGCGGCTGCTTCTGCGCGAAAACTGAAAAACAAAGCCGCAGCCAAGCAAATCCTTGCCCAACTGCGGCTTTTTCAATTCTCAAATTCTCAAATTCTTGATAATCAAAGTTTCTCCATATTCCTCTTCACGAACTCGCTCAAATCCTTGCCTTTCAGCAAGTTCTTCGAGAGCAAGGCGAGGTCGTAGATCTGCCTGATGGTGGCTTCCTGTGCGGCTTCGTCCTTGTCCAAGAGGCTGGTGATGACGGGGCTGTTGGTGTTGAGCATCAGCGTGTAGCTGTCGGGCATCGAGCCGTAGAACGACATGGGGCCACCGCCCATCATCTCCATCTCCTTCATGCGGCGCATCCACTCGTTTTGGGTGACCTCCACGGGAGCGTCGGTCTCGCCTTCGTTGCTGAACTCCACGTTGAACCTCACCTTGTCGATGACCTTCTCGAAGGCGGCCTTCAAGGTCTCTTTCTGCTTGTCGTCGAGCTTCGAGGCGGCCTCGGTGTCGTCCTTCACGATGAGCTTGTCGATGGTGTTGGAGTCCACGCGGGCAAACATCGTCTCGCCTTGGCGTTGCTCGTAGGAGCTGATGAAGTGCGCGTCGAGCATCCCGTCCATCATCAGGACGTTGTAGCCCTTGGCCTTGGCGTTCTCGATGTTGGTGTATTGGTCGTCCTTGTCGGTGGCGTAGAGATAGACGAGCTGCTTGTCCTTGTTGGTCTGGCCTTCCTTAATCAGATTTTTGTACTCCTCGATGGTGTAGTATTTGTCGTCGGTGTCCTTGAAGAGGAAGAACTTCTCGGCACGCTCGTAGAACTTCGGGTCGCTGATCATGCCGTATTCGATGAACACGCGGATGTCGTCCCAGTTCTTCTCGTATGCCTCGCGGTCTTTCTTGAAGAGCTCTTCGAGTTTCTCGGCCACCTTCTTGGTGATGTAAGTCGAGATCTTCTTCACGTTCTGGTCGCTTTGCAGGAACGAGCGGCTGACGTTCAGCGGGATGTCGGGCGAGTCGATGACTCCGTGCAGCAGCGAGAGGAACTCGGGCAGGATGCCTTCCACCGAGTCGGTGACGAAGACCTCGTTGCAGTAGAGCTGTATCTTGTTGCGCTGGAACTCGTAGCGGTTCTTCACCTTCGGGAAATAGAGGATGCCCGTGAGGTTGAAGGGGTAGTCCACGTTGAGGTGGATGTGGAACAGCGGCTCGCCGAACTGCATCGGGTAGAGCGTGTGGTAGAAGTCGTCGTATTCCTCGTCGGTGATGTCGGTCGGGGCTTTCTTCCACAGCGGCGCCACCTCATTAATGATCCAAGGTTTCTCGACCTCTTTGGTCTTGGGCTTGCCGTCCTTGTCGGTCTCGCCTTCGATTTCCTCCTGCACCTTCTTCGTGCCGAACTGGATCGGGATGGGCAGGAACTTGCAGTATTTGTTGAGCAGTTCGCGGATGCGGCCTTCTTCGAGGAACTCTTGTGCGTCGTCGCTGAGGTAGAGGATGACATCGGTGCCACGGTCGCCCTTGGGAATCTCGTTCATGGTGTATTCGGGGCTGCCATCACATTCCCAGATGACGCCGTTTGCGCCTTCCTCCTTGCACGATTTGGTGATGAGCGCGACTTTCGACGAGACCATGAAGGCGGAGTAGAAGCCCATGCCGAAATGTCCGATGATGTTGGCGGCTTCGGCCTCGCTTTGGGTCTTGAACTTGTTGATGAACTCCTCCGCGCCCGAGAAGGCGATTTGGTTGATGTACTTGTCGACTTCCTCGGCGTTCATGCCGATGCCACGGTCGCGCACGGTGAGGGTCTTTTTCTTCTTGTCGATCTCCACCTTGATGGTGAGGTCGCCGAGTTCGCCCTTGAACTCGCCCGACGAAGCCAAGGCCTTCAGCTTTTGGGTGGCATCGACGGCGTTGCTGATGATTTCGCGCAGGAAGATTTCCTGGTCCGAATAGAGGAACTTCTTGATGACGGGGAAGATGTTTTCCGTCTTTACTCCAATGTTACCGGTTTGCATATTGTTAAGTATTTAAAATTCAAAGATTTAAGATTCAAAATAACACTTAACCGACAAAAACCCGCCCCCTGAACCGTCATCGCGGACTTGATCCGCGATCTCCTAAGCACAAGGGAATACCCTTCTGTGCAGGCGATGGCGGATGTTCCTCCGCTATGACGGAAAAAGGCTCGTTGTAGTCTTTCTCGGTCGAGGGGCGGTTAGTCAAATTGCGTGCCATGCGGAAAAGGTGACATTTTGGCAAGATTCCGAAGAGTTACCAAAAAAAATGTAATCTGACAGCATAGTTGTTTTTGTTTTTAGGGATTTGTCTCGCAAAGATTTTGTAATTTTGCAAGTCGATAAAATAAAATGTGTACTTATGAAAAGAGAGTTATTTACAGTTTTTGTTGCTTTAGTATTATGCAATCATTTGCTCGCATACGACTTTTCTGCTACTGTTCCATCTGGTCAGACCTTGTTTTTTAATGTGGTTGGAAACGGTGAGGTGGTAATTGCATCAGGTGAGGATGTGTATGGTGCATTAGTTATTCCTGAAATAGTTGTTAAGCCATCAACCAGTATGAGTTATACCATAGTCGGAATATCAGATGCTGCTTTTAGGAATTGTTACGGACTAATATCTGTACAAATTGAGGCTCCGATTCGTAGTATTGGACAGCGTGCTTTTGATGGCTGTCAGAGCCTTACAAATGTGAATATCCCCAACACGGTTACGAGTATTGAGAATTATGCGTTTTATGATTGTGGCAGTTGGGCTGGTGTTTTGGAAATACCGTCATCTGTTGTTTCAATTGGGATGGCTTCATTTTGTGGTTGCTCTTCTTTGTCGGGTGTTATTCTTCCAGAAACAATTACTTCAATCCCAGATTTTGCTTTTTCACATTGTAAAAGTTTATCGACTGTAGATTTGCCATCATCAATTATTTCCATTGGAAATTCTGCTTTTCAGTATTGTGAACAATTGTCGAACATCTTGTTAGGAGAATCTATTACTACAATTGAATCCGGTGCTTTTTATGGCTGTGCAAGCTTGTCTTCCATAGAAATTCCAGCATCCGTTTCGTATATAGGTGCTATTGTGTTTGTTAATTGTTCTTCGTTGTCATCAATTTCCGTTGATCCAAACAATAATGTATATGATAGTAGGAACAATTCTAATGCCATTATCAAAACAGCATCTAATACTTTACTCTTTGGTTGTCAATCTACAATTGTACCCGAAAACATTACTAGTATTGAAGAAGATGCCTTTAACGGTCATTCTCAGCTAACGGCTATTTCATTACCAAATGGTGTAGAGAACATTGGTAGTGCTGCATTTAAAAATTGTATAGGATTAGTGTCTATTTCACTTTCAACGAGTCTCAAAACAATAGGAATAATGACTTTTTTTGGGTGTAGTAGCCTTCAGTCTATAACAATTCCAAATTCTGTGGTTTCAATTGGTGGTAACGCTTTTAGTTCTTGTGCTAATCTCGAATATGTGACTATTGGCAATAGTGTGGAAATTATCGAAGGCCAAGCATTCAAAGATTGTGTAAAGTTGCTAACAGTGGATTACAATGCAGATAGCTGTTTAAATGCTGGCGGAATTCATGGAGCCCCAGTTTTTGAGAATTGCAATCGTTTCTCAAATTTGAATATTGGTGAAAATGTTAGAGTTATTCCTGCTTATATTTTCAAACAATGCAATGGATTACAGATAGTAGATATACCTTCTACTGTAAGTGCAATAGGGAAAAATTCTTTTGAAGAGTGCAGGAATATATCTAATCTGATTTTAGGTTCTGGGATAACCTACATAGGTGACAACGCTTTTAAGGGTTGTATCAGTTTAGAAGATGCGGTTTATTGTGCTGATAGTTGCGTCTATATGGGTAATGTCAGTTTGCCTGTTTTTATGAGTTGTCCTAATTTGGTTTCATTAACCATAGCGTCGGAGGTGAAATCATTCCCAATGTTTGCATTTAGTGGTTGCCCTTCGATTCAACGGATAAAATCAACGGCTTATATCCCTCCAGTAATCCAAGGGAACTCTTTTGAGAATTTGAGCTCAAATGTTTTGCTGTCAGTGCCTTGCGATGCCGTATATGCGTACGAATCTGCAAACTATTGGAACTTGTGCAGTATTCAAGGTTCGTATGACTATACAGTCAGTGTGCAATCATCTAATGATACGCAAGGATATGTAACGGTTGTTACCAATCCTGATTGCGAAAACCATTATGCCACGATACAAGCTTTTCCATACGAAGGCTTTACTTTTGACCGTTGGGATGATGAAAACACAGATAACCCTCGCACAATAGATATTGTATCTGACATGTTATTTACCGCCTACTTCAAATCGAATAACGATGTTGATGAAACAGGTTGTGATAACACCAAGGTTTATATTGCCAATGGATTCATTCTTATTGAAGGTGATGAAAACAAACGTTTTGAATTGTTTACTGTTAATGGTCTCTTGGTCAAAACAGGTACTATAGACACTTCTCCTTTCCGTGTTAATACGGGTGTTTCAGGGGTGTATGTATTAAGAATTGACAATTCTCGTATATATAAAATCGTTGTGTCAAGGTAATAAGGCTAGTATTATGTCGAGTCAAGAAGAAGTGTCAAGTATGGAATCGGCATTCAAGGAGGATTTGGATGCATTGCAAGAAAACCAAAAGGAATTCCACTATATTAGGGAGTTCTTGGATACATTTCACGGAATATCCGAAAATTCAGGGAAAAGTATTGCAGAGTTGTCGACTAGGTTTTATCACGAGTATTTAATATTGGATGCAATTTTGGAAGCCTTTGTGTATAAGGATACATACAAGTTTTCCGAACTGAATAAATGGGTGTTCTCGTATGGCGACAAAAAGTTTTATTACGATGTTTCAGTACCATTTTATGAAGCTTGTATATGGAAATTGTGTAGTTTAGGCTTTATAAAAATGATTTCCGAAACAACCGATTCGGATCCAGAATTCATTCTAACGAAAGAAGGATTAGAGGCTTTGAAAAATCAAATTTTTTCAAGTCTATCTCAATCAACCCTTTATAATTATCAAGCAAGTTTGGCAAATGAAAAATCAATCGAGCTTGCTAATCAGTCTGTTGAGATAAATCATCAAATTAAAAAGTTGACAAGGATTACTTTGTTTTTTGCTATATGTGGCACATTACTGACACTTTTCGGTTGTATTATCAGTTTCCTATAGTTTGTGTTTTTATTAAACTAAACCTAAACTAAACCACTCTGGACTTCAAGTCCAGAGTGGTTTAGTTTTCTGGAAACGGCGGGATTGGTCTTATTCCAGAAAAATAAAAGCGGTTTTTTTGCTGAAGTGCTTGGCTTGAATAAAATGTGTATTTTTGCCGTGAGAATCAATCGAGTGAAGGAAACATGAAGAAAGGAGAGAAGATTTCGGAGAAGGGCTTCGATTTGGGCCAACTCAATGCGTATCGTGAAGACAATCAGTTGGAAGTGAAGGCGGCCCAAGGCGGCTTGCCTGACGCGCTGTGGGAGTCGTATTCGGCGTTTGCCAATACCGACGGCGGCTGCATTTTGTTGGGTGTGAAGGAGCATGCGGACGGTTCGTTGTATGCTGTCGGTCTGAAGGATGCGGAAAAGATGCGGACTGATTTTTGGAATGTGGTGAACAACCGCCAGAAAATCAGCGTGAACCTGATGACCGAGCGTCGTGTGCGTGTCGAGACGGTTGACGGGAAGGAGATTCTGGTGCTTGAGGTGCCGCGTGCCGACCGCCCGTCGCGGCCTGTATATAAAGGCTTGGATCCTCGGGCAGGCACTTATCGGCGCAATGGCGCGGGCGATTACCGCTGCTCGTTGGAGGAGGTTTCGGCGCTTTTCCGCGATGCGGCTATGGTCACGCAAGATGCCAAAGTGCTGCAAAACATGGATATGTCGGTGTTTTGTCAGGAAACAATCAGGAGCTATCGGCAGATTTTCCGCTCGTCGCATCCCGACCATGTGTGGAACAATTTGGAGGACGAGGTATTCCTGCGTCGCATCGGGGCGATGGCGGTTGCCGATGATGCGGTGTATCATCCCACGGCGGCTGGCTTGCTGATGTTTGGCTACGAATATGAGATTGTGCGGGAGTTTCCGCAGTATTTCCTTGATTTTCAGGAAAACCGGCAGATGCACAGGACGCGCTGGACGGATAGGATTGTGTCGTCGTCGGGCGATTGGAGCGGCAATGTGTTTGATTTCGTTTTCAGGGTGATACCCAAATTGACGGCCGACTTGAAGGTGCCTTTCGTGTTGAAAGGGGTGCAACGCGTTGACGATACGCCTGTCCATAAGATTTTGCGCGAGGCGTTGACGAATGCTTGCGTCCATGCCGATTTTTACGGTCGGCGCGGCTTGGTGATTCAAAAGACGGCTGACGGTTTCGTGTTTTCCAATCCGGGCAGTATGCGTGTGGCCAAGAGCGTTGCCGTCGAGGGCGGTGTTTCAGACCCGCGCAACGGCTTGATGCTGAAGATTTTCTCGCTTGTGGATTACGGCGAGCGGGCGGGTAGTGGCTTGAACAGCATCGTGTTCGTTTGGGAGAAGGTGTTTCATTCCGTTGCCAAGATTGAGGAAGAAATTGGCGTTGACCGAGTCGTTTTGACTTTGGACAAAAGTGGTCACGAGCAGGATGTTGAGGCGATGTTGGAATTGTATGACGATCCCGAAGAACTGACTTTTGGCGAATTTGACCCCCGAAATGGCGAATTTGATACCCCATTCATGGCTCATGAATCCCATAATGTGAGTTATGGCCCCCAAAAAGGTTTGGACGACCCTCAAAAAGGAGGCAATGATACCCAAAAGACAGGAAATGACTCCCAAAAAGGAGGAAACACCCCTAATAATGGCCGACAAATGGCCGATAAATGGTCGATAAATGGCCGACAAATGGCCGATAAAAGAAAGATAGAGGTTGTTTTGGCCGATAAAATGATGAAAAGCGATGAAAAGTGGCCGATGAATCAGGAAGTGGCCGATAAATTAGTGAGTGTGTTGTTGTTTGCAATGGAAAGTGGTACGATAACCTCTGGGTCTGTTATGGAATCTTTATCTTTGAGTGAGACAACAACCAAGCGGCATTTAAGGAGGCTTGTCAAATTAGGTTTTCTGGAACCAAAAGGCGCAAATAAGAATCGTACTTATAGTGCTTCAGATGAATTGCTAAAATTGTTGACGGAGAAGAAATAACATGAACGGAATCTACGACTTCTACAACAACGGTGCGGAAATAGGCCGGCTTGAGCGCGGCTTAGGTATCGTGGAGTTCCATCGGACGAAGGAAATCCTGTCACGCTACATTGATGGCGGCAAGGTGATTTACGACATAGGCGGCGGCATCGGTATGTACGCGGCTTGGCTGGCCAAGAAGGACAACGAGGTGCATCTCATCGAGTTGGCCGAAAACGCCGTCGCGTATGCCAAAGCCAACATGATGAAGGATTGCCGTTTCGTGGCTGAGACAGGCAACGCCTTGAATGTCAATCGTGCCGATGAAAGCGCGGATGTCGTGCTGCTGATGGGGCCGTTGTATCATCTGCGCCGCCGCGACGACCGTTTGCAGGCGCTTCGCGAGGCGTTTCGGGTGCTGAGAAAAGACGGTCTTTTGGTGGCGGCGGGCATCTCCAAGTTCAGTTCCACGACTTGGGCGTTGTCGGTGTATGGCGAGAAGAACGACTTTGTCGACGACCCAGTGTTTTTCAACATGATTCGCGGCGAAATGACCACCGGCGACCATATCCGTCCGGCGGAATACCCAAGGTTCATCTCGGAGTCGTATTTCACCACATCGGAGGAGATGAAAGCCGAAATCGCGGAGGCGGGTTTCACGGTGGATAAGGCCATTGCCGTGGAAGGCTGCATTTGGTTCACGCCGCACCTTGCCGCGAAATGGGAGGACGCGGCGAGCCGCGAGCGATTGTTGGAAATCGTCCGTATCACCGAGTCTGAGCCTGAAATGATGGGCATGAGTCCGCATTTTTTGGTGGCGGCAAGGAAATGAAAAAAACGGAGAGAAAACCTGTTCCCCTCCGTTTTTTCTTTGACAAAGAAAATTAATCGTCGTCGCAGCCGAGTTTCTTGGCTTGTTTCTCAAGCACTTCCTCGACTTTTTCGCCGAGTTTGTCGATTTCGGCCTTTTCCGTCTCGGTCATCTTTTCCTCGTCGGAATAGGTTTGGGTGTTGGCGAGGCCCACGAGGAGGACGCCTAAGGCCGCTTCTTGGAGTTCATCGCAAGTCTTGGTGTCGGTGATGGCCTTCTCCAACTTGTTGAACAGTTCCATGTTGTCTTGGTACTCTTTCGAGCCTTTCGTGGCTTTGCTTCCGCCACCGTTGCCGCCGCCGCATTGCGTGAAGGCGAACAGCATCATGCCCGCGAGGGCAATAATCAAGGTCTTTTTCATAGGGATTAGATTTAAAGTGCGCCACAAAAATAATAAAAACCAGAGAACCGCAAGCGATTTTTGAAAAATTGTCCGAACTTCAGCCTTCTTTTTGTAAAGCCCGACTGTAAACTTTCTTTACACCGTGTAAAGATTCTTTGATGTAATGGACAAATGTAAGGCTGAAATCTTTGGGAATTCCTATATTTGCAGGGGATAAACAAAGGTCAAAGACTATGAACAAAAAAAATGCTTTTATTGCGGATGCCCGAAAGTGAAGAGGCACGGGCACAAGAACGGGGTACAGATTTACAAATGCTGGCAATGCGGGCGGCAGTTTCTCGGCGGCGAGCGGTTGGACGACGCGCTGCTTTGGGAGGAATATGTGACGATGCGCCAGACCTATTCGCAGTTGGCAGAGCGGCATGGCTGCTCTGCCAAGACGATCCAGCGCAGGATTGACCGTTACAGGACGGTTGCCGCGGTACACAGCCCCCGCCGCGTCGTGGTGGTCATGGACACGACCTACTGGGGTCGCGACTTCGGCGTGATGCTGTTCAAGGACGCGCTGACGGGCGAGGACCTGCTGTGGTTCTTCGTGAAGACGGAGACGGTGGCCATGTACGTCAAGGGGGTGAACACGCTCCTTTCGATGGGCTACGAGATCGTGGGCATCGTGTGCGACGGCAGGCGCGGGCTAG
>FLNX01003630.1_pt1 | contig 35199 bp, 28 predicted proteins | sample 1140341 | NCBI WGS metagenome assembly FLNX01 (sample SAMEA3878208, study PRJEB12797) | bioreactor metagenome | biome: Moose rumen | place: Sweden | collected 2011-10 | reverse complement strand
TTTTCGGCTTTCGATGACCGACAAGTATTCGGCGAAGTACTGCTCCACGGGGGCGAGGTTCATCTCGTCGAGGCAGAGGAAGTAAGGCACATCGGGCTCTTTGAGTGCCGCTGCCAGGAAGTGCAGGAACGGTCCCACCACGAACTTCTCTCCGTTCAGTCGCGACACATAGCCTATCAGCTCGCTGCTGTCGTGCCAGTTAGGCTTCACCTGCACCATGCAAAAGTTCCTCGGGTGGTTATTCCCGTATTCCTCGTCGCCTTCCTTCCAGCAAGCCTTCGCCATCTCCCTCACAATACGGCTCTTTCCCGACCCCGAAATGCCCGCCAGCAACATAAACGGCTTTGTCCGCAGGGCGGTTAGATAGGGCATAAAGTTCTCCCGACAGTGGAAATCCTGGTGGGACGGCTTTGCCTTGGCCGTGTGGATGACATGGATTTTCCCAAGTGCCATCTTGGCCATTTGCAAGATAGTAGACTCATAGCCATACTCATACTTGTCTATCTTGCTCTGTCCACTCAACGCTTCTCTTGCTTCTCTTGGAGCCGCATCGGGCTTGCATTTCACGAATTCAACGAACTCTCCCAGGATTGCTTTTGATATTGTCCTTAAACCACTTGCGCCTCTGCTTTCCGAGAGTACGACATAGCACAATCTGTCCTCGTCAACGATGGTAATCTGTCCGTTGTCGGATACGTCGCCTTTGTGTAATTGAATTTCCTTGCTCATATTATCAACTATAAATCAGTCTTAATAACGTGTTTATACGCATTTTATTGCATCGCCGCCGTCACCGTATCGCGAAGCGACCGAGGTCGCCGTCTTGGCGGATGGCGTCGCGGCGCTCGGTAGGCGACTGGTCGAACTCGCGCTCGTAGATGAAATACATGTTGTTGCGGGTACCCATGCCGCTGCGGACGGCGATGTCGGCCACCGCCATCTTTGTGTAACGCAGCAGCGCATCGGCTGTGGTCAGCTGCCAGCGGGTGCGGAACTCCAGGTTAGGCATCCCGGTGAGCAGGAAGACCAGCGAGTCGAGGTCGGCGGTGCGGGCGTTGTATTTCGCGCAGAAGGCGGCGATGTCGGCCTCGCCCCGGTAGAGGTGCTGCAAGTAGTCGTCCATCACCGCCACGCCCGACGGCGCGAGGTTTTTCTCCGGCAGCGGATAGTAGACCACATTGCCGTACTGGTCGGTCGTCCGCTCGTGCGTGAACGGCGTGATGTACAGCTCCTCGAACGTGAACTGAGGCTTTCCCTTGAACGGCTCGCGCGGCTTCTTCGGCTCGCGCCACCCGTAGCCCTTCTCGCGCCCGTACCACCGATCCATCACCTTTGCCCTGTTTCCCATGTCGTCTGTCGTTAGTCTGTTATCTTCGCGCAGTGGTGCAATCACCGTCTGCACCGTTTACCCCAATAACGGAAAATGAATAATGTTATTGTGCGAGGTTTACTTTTTATAGTAAAATATTATTTTTTGTTTATGCGAAGTTTACATTTTATGGTGTGAATTAACATTGCACAATAGTTGGGTTTACCGTGTTTTTTAAATGCAAACCTTTCTCTGAAGTTCCGTTTACCCAGTGGATGCAGGGTGTATCAATATATTTAGATTGTGAACGCGCGTGTTCACAATCTCCTTGTTTTCACCTTTGTGTCGCCAATGTGGTAGTTTTTATGTGTTAGGTGGGGTGGCCAAAACAAAAGAGCAACCGGATGGCTGCTCTTGGTCTTTGTACCCCCTGGGGGAATCGTGCTGTGGCGCCGGCTCTGCCGACAACCCTCATCTAAAGTTTAGGAAACCATAATGTTCCTCTTTTTGTACTCCCGCAGAGAATCGAACTCTGATCAAAGGTTTAGGAAACCTCTATTCTATCCATTGAACTACAGGAGCAAGTTGCTATTGCGTTATTGTGTTAGTGCTTTATTGCGTTAGTATAATTTAAACGCCATTATTTGTGTTTTATTGCATGGCGGGGATGTTTTTTATGGCTTCGCTGGCGGGTATGCGGTGGATGTTGTTGACGGCATCGCAGATGACAATGTCCTGTCCATGCAAGGCTTTCTCTTCGAGCATGCGGCGCTCGGCGAGGTCGAGTCCATATTGGAGTTTTTCTCCGAATTCTGCTATTTCTTTATTTGACATAGGATTTCATTTGGGTGAATAATTCCGGGTTCGCCACCTTGGCGGATGCTTCTTTGCCACCTTCCGCAATCTTGATGCGGGGATTGACGCTGTTGTCGTAAATATACCAGCAGTCGACCTCGGGGGCATAGAGGCTGAACAGGTTATCGATACCAGCCACGTAGCGTCGACGGGCTGTTGGCGATGGAATGTCGTGCCCACCGGCTTTGACGCGTTCGGCAATGCGTTGCAGGGCCAGCTCTGGGTTGCGGAGCCAGAAGAAGACCAGCGTCACGCGGTAGCCCTTGGCATGTGCTTGATGCACAAGGTTGACATAAGAGCGTGTGGCGAGGGTGGTTTCTATGGCAAAGGATTCGTCGCGACTGAGCAGTTCCTTTATGCGTTTCAGCATTAGTTTTCCGGCCTCGATGGCCATGCCGCCAGGGTTGAACGGGGAGAGGCCGCGGGCAATCTCGTCGGCGTTGACGAATTCCTTGCAGTCAAGAATCTCGGGCAGTATGGTATAGGAGGCTGTCGTCTTGCCGGCCCCGTTGCATCCTGCTATTATGTAGAGATTCTTGTTCATTAATGCGTTATTGTGTTATTGCGTTAATGCGTTAGTGTTATTGCGTTAGTATATTGTTGCGTTTTTTGACTGTGATTGAGGCGGAGTTCATCATCTTGTAGATCTCTTCAAGGTGGGCTTTCATAGTTTCGAACCTATTAGCGTCAATGTGTCCACTTGAGTGAAGTATATCGAGCCAGAAATAAGTCTCGTTAGCTTCCTTTAATGATATTGAGAGCTTGTGTACAAAATCCTGCGGACTTTCGGATCCCAAAGCCTCACAGTAGTTGGCTCCAATACTCGTTCCTGCTTTCAGGATTTGTTTTGACATGACATACTCGCCCTTGTCGCGGAGCTCATTGCATAACGCAATCACTTCGATGGCAAATGCCTTGGCCTTTTCGTATGTCACACCCTGTGTTCTCACTATCTGATTGTGTTATCGCGTTAGTAAGTGCGTTATTGTGTGAGTGTGTTAATGCGTTAGTGCGTTATTGTGTTAGTTTTTGATTGCGTAGCCACTAACGCATTAACACATTAACGCACTAACGCATTTTCAGAGTTTTCTCTTGATCTCTATCACTTCGTAGGCTTCGACGATGTCGCCGACCTTGATGTCGTTGTAGTTTTCGATGTTCAGGCCGCAGTCCTGGCCGGAGACCACCTCCTTGACGTCGTCCTTGAAGCGCTTGAGGGAGGCGAGCTTGCCGGTGTAGACCACGATGCCGTCGCGGATGATGCGGATGTTGCTCTGGCGGTTGATTTTGCCGTCGAGGCACATGCAGCCTGCGATGGTGCCCACCTTGCTGATCTTGAATGTCTCGCGAATTTCGAGGTTGGCCACGATTTTCTCCTGCGTCTCGGGGGCAAGCATGCCCTCGATGGCGTCCTTGAGCTCGTTGATGGCGTCGTAGATGATGCTGTAGAGGCGGATGTCGATGTGTTCGGTCTCGGCCTTCTTGCGGGCGCCGACGGAGGGGCGCACCTGGAAGCCGATGATGATGGCATCGGAAGCGATGGCCAGATCCACGTCGTTCTCCGAGATCTGTCCCACGGCCTTGTGGATGACGTTGACCTGCACCTCCTCGTTGCTGAGCTTGATGAGCGAGTCGCTGAGGGCCTCGACGGAGCCGTCCACGTCGCCCTTGACAATGATGTCGAGCTCTTTGAAGTTGCCGAGGGCGCGGCGACGGCCAATCTCCTCGAGGGTGAGGTGGATCTGTGTGCGGATGCCCTGCTCGCGCTGTAGCTGGGTGCGCTTGGCGGCAATGTCCTTGGCCTCTTTCTCGTTCTCCATGACGTTGAAGGTGTCGCCGGCCTGGCAGGCGCCGGTGAGACCTAGCAACAGCACAGGCTGCGAGGGTCCGGCCTCCATCACCTCCTGGTTGCGCTCGTTGTACATGGCACGGACACGTCCGGCCACAGCACCGGCCACGATGGGGTCGCCCTTGCGGATGGTACCGTCCTGCACGAGCAGTTTGGCAACATAGCCGCGGCCCTTGTCAAGGGAGCTTTCGACGACCACCCCCTTGGCACGCTTGTTGGGGTTGCCCTTCAGCTCCATGATGTCGGCCTGAAGAATCACTTTCTCAAGCAGTTCCTCGACGTTGATGCCCTTTTTGGCGCTGATGTCCTGACTCTGGTACTTGCCGCCCCACTCCTCGACCAGCAGGTTCATGTTGGCCAGCTCGGTCTTGATGCGGTCGGGGTCGGCACCGGGCTTGTCGATCTTGTTGATGGCGAAGACGATAGGCACACCGGCCGACTGGGCATGGTTGATGGCCTCGACGGTCTGTGGCATGATCTTGTCGTCGGCGGCGATGACGATGATGGCGATGTCCGTCATCTTGGCACCGCGGGCACGCATAGCGGTGAAGGCCTCGTGGCCGGGGGTGTCGAGGAAGGTAATCTTGCGTCCTTCGGCAGTGGTCACCTCGTAGGCACCGATGTGCTGCGTGATGCCGCCCGCCTCGCCGGCGATGACGTTGGTCTTGCGTATGTAGTCGAGCAGCGACGTCTTGCCGTGGTCGACGTGGCCCATGACGGTGACGATGGGGTTGCGGGGCACGAGGTCGTCGGGGTTGTCCTCCTCTTCAATCTGGTGCAGCGTGTTGACTACGTCCTCCGAGGCGAAGCTCACCTCGAATCCGAACTCGTCGGCGATGAGCTTGATGGTCTCGGCGTCGAGACGCTGGTTGATGCTGACAAAGATGCCCACACTCATGCAGGTGGCGATGATCTTGGTCACAGGCACCTGCATCATGGTGGCCAGCTCGTTGGCGGTGACGAACTCGGTCACCTGCAACACCTTCTGGTTCTCCATCTCGTGCATCATCTCCTCCTCCATCTGGGCGTGCACCTTCTGGCGTTTCTCGCGGTTGTGCTTCGAGGTCTTGCTCTTGCCGAGGGGCGAGAGGCGTGCCAGTGTGTCGCGGATCTGCTTCTCTATCTCGCTGTCGTCGATCTCGACGGGCTTCTTCTCCTCTTTCTTCTTTTTCTTCTTGCCTGAACCCTGCTGCTGGGCTGCCTGACGCTGGCTCTCTTTCTTGGCTTTCTCTTTTTCTTTCTCCTTGCTCTCCTTCTTGGCCACCTCGGCACCTATCTTCTTCACCTCCTGTGCGCTGACGGCCTCTTTGCGCTGGTGTTTGCGTTTGCGCTTGCTGCCGGGGGTGTCGGCACCGTCTTTCTTGAACTGGCTGAGGTCTATCTTGTCAAGTACCTTGGGACCTTCGAGCTTGGTGTACTGCGTCTCGATGAATTCGGGTTCGGGCTTGGCTGGTTCGACAGGTGCTTCGGGTTCTTCCTTGACGGGTGCAGGCTTGGGCGCAGGCTTGGGTGCAGCAGGCTTGTTGTCGCCAGGGGTCTCTTTTTTCTCTCCTTTTTTGCTTTTCTTCTTCTTGTCGGGACGGGTGCGTTGGTTGAGGGCGCTGAGGTCTATTTTGCCTACCACGTTAAAGGGGCTGTCGGGGTCGGCATCGACGGGCTCGAAGGCGGGTTCCTCGTGTTTTTCGGGTTGTGGCGATTGTCTCTGTTCGCTGTCGTCAGGTACGTCTGCCGCCCTCTCCACGTATTCGTCAGCTTTGGTGCTCTCGTCTGCAACGGGTGTCGCAGGCTTCTCGGCCTCGGGCTGGACGACGGGCTTGGGAGTGCGTGTAACGACAGGCTTGGCGGTGGTGTACCCTTTGATGATGACCTCGTCGTTCTCCGACTCGTGGGTCTCCTTCGGGGCGGCTTCGACCACTTGGTTGGTACCGGCCATCAACTCGATCTTGTCAGCCTCTTCCTTCACTTTGCGCTCGCCTTGGAAGGCAGCGGCCAGAAGGTCGTACTGTTCCTCGCTTATCTTGGTGTTGGGGTTCTGTTCGACCTGATGCCCCTTTTTGGCAAGGTATTCAACGATGGTCTGTATGCCGACGTTGAAGTCCTTGGCCACTTTGTTCAGTCTGAAACTTGCCATATTATTGTTTTGTTCGAGTTGATGGTTATGTTCTTTACCTTGTTTTGTTGTGTTGTGTGCCTGGGCGTATGCCGCACAGGTTAGCGGACGGGCTTACTCGAATTCGGAGCGGAGCACCTCGATGACATGGTCGATGGTCTCCTCTTCGAGGTCGGTGCGGTTGATGAGCTCGTCCTTGGGCAGTGCCAACACGCTCTTCGCGGTGTCGCAGCCTATCTTGATAAGCTCGTCGATGACCCACTGCTCGATCTCGTCGTTGAACTCCTGCAACGCTACGTCGTCGTAGTCCTCGTCGCTGTCGCGGTACACCTCAATCTCGTAGCCTACAAGTTTGGAGGCCAGCTTGATGTTGTATCCGCCCTTGCCGATGGCCAGACTCACCTGGTCGGGTTGCATGAAGACCTCGGCCTTCTTCTCTTCTTCGTCAATCTTGATGCTGCTGATCTTGGCGGGCGACAGTGCTCGCTGTATCATCAAGTCGATGCGCGGGGTGTAGTTAAGCACATCGATGTTCTCGTTGCGCAGCTCGCGTACTATGCCGTGTATGCGGCCACCTTTGACGCCAACGCACGAACCCACGGGGTCGATGCGGTCGTCGTAGCTCTCCACTGCCACCTTGGCCCTCTCGCCAGGCTGACGCACGATGTTGCGGATGGTAATCAGTCCGTCGTAGATCTCGGGCACCTCGGCTTCGAGCAACCGCTCGAGGAAGATGGGCGAGGTGCGGCTGAGGATGATGATGGGGTTGTTGTTCTTCATCTCCACCTTGAGGACCACGGCTCGCACTGTGTCGCCCTTGCGGAAACGGTCGGCAGGTATCTGCTCGCTCTTGGGCAGCACCAGCTCGATTTTCTCGTCGTCGAGGATGAGAACCTCTTTGTTCCACGGCTGGTACACTTCGCCAACGATAATCTCGCCTACTTTGTCGCGGTATTTCTGGAAGACGAGAGACTTCTCGTAGTCCTGTATCTTGCCCACAAGGTTCTGGCGAATGGAGAGTATCTCGCGGCGTCCGAACTCGCTCATGAGTATTGGCTCGGACAGCTCTTCGCCTACTTCGAAGTCCGACTCGATCTTCACAGCGTCGCTCAGGGCTATCTCGCGGTTGGGGTCGCTGACGGTGCCGTCCTCGACGATGGTACGGTTGCGGAAAATCTCAAGGTCACCCTTGTCGATGTTGACGATAATGTCGAAGTTGTCGTCGGAACCGTAGCGCTTGGCCAGCGCTGAACGGAACACCTCTTCCAAGATGCGCATCAGCGTCTCGCGGTCGATGTTCTTAAATTCCTTGAATTCCTGAAAGGAACCACTCAAGTCTAGAGATTTCATATTGTTGTTGTTTTCTTTGTATTATTCAAAACTTTATAACCACTTTGGCACTTTTGATGTCGCTGTAGGCCAGATGCTGTTCCTCGGCAGGTGTCCTCTTGGTGGCGCGAGTGCGCAGGGTGACGCCCTCGTTGTCGGCTGCGGTCAGCTCGGCCGTCAGGTGCTCGCCATCGAAAGTGTCGACATCCAGCTCGCGTCCTATATGACGGCGGTATTGTCGCGGCAACTTGAGTGGCATATCGGCACCTGCCGACCCTACGTTGAGCTCGAAGTCCTCCTCGTCGCGGTCCAGCTGGCTCTCCACGGCACGGCTCAATGCAATACAGTCGTCGATGGTGACTCCGTTGTCGCCGTCGATGTCGACAAAGATACGGTTGTCGGGCGTGATTTTGAGGTTCACAAGGAATTTGTCGGTACCATCCAAGGCACCGTTAACCAGTTCTAATATCTTGATTTTCTCTATCATACTAACAAAAAGAGAGGCTCTCGACCTCTCTCATTCCGCTGCAAAGATACGGACAATTTCCAAATTGGCAAAATTTTTTTATCCCAAATTGTTCATCAAGGTTGTATTATCTTCGTGCTTTGAAGAATGTTTTCATCAGTGCTTCGCATTCGGATGCCAGCACGCCTGCCCTCACCTCGGTGCGTGGATGTAGCATGTCGCGCCCCAAACGCTCGAAGCCGCGCTTCGGGTCGGACGCCCCATAGACGATACGCCCTAGCTGCGTCCATCCTGCCGCTCCGGCACACATGGCACAGGGCTCCAGCGTGACGTAGAGCGTACAGTCGGCCAGGTATTTGCCGCCAAGGTATTCTGCCGCTGCGGTGAAGGCCTGCATCTCGGCATGCGCCGTGGCGTCGCCAAGAAGCTCGGTCAGGTTGTGTGCCCTCGCAATGATGCTGCCGTCGCACACCACCACGGCACCTACAGGTATCTCCTCCTCGTCGTAGGCTTTGCGCGCTTCGGACAACGCCTGCTGCATGTAATATTCGTCGGGGTCTTGCAGTATTCCCATCAGTCTTGTGTGAATTGTTGGTCGTCGCGCTTTTCAAGGTGCATCTCGGAACGCATGACGGTCAGTGTGTTTTCGCGCATGAAGCTTTCGAGCGATGGCAGTATGGCTGGACCAACCACGGAATATTCGTGGATACACTTCCAGTCTATGTGCGCGTCGCGGAGAGCGCTGAAGCCCTCATCGACGCTGTCCTCCTCGACGATAAGCGACAGCATCCCCGACTCTTCGAAGAAATAGGTGCGCTTGAAGGCTCCGGGTGCGGTGTAGTATACCGCGTCGAGGTACTGCCCTTTGTATTCGGTTTTGCCTCGATAGGTGAGGTAGGCGTTGTTGCTCTGCCAGTTGTAGAGCGGGCCACGCACGTCGAAGCCGCTCAGCCGTTCGAAGAAGCTCTCGCTGGTTACGGTGCGCCAGGTGTCGAATTTGGATGAGAAGACATACCCACGCGTACCGCCGTTGCCACACAGGCCTGTCTGTAGTAGCCCTTTGTTGTCGTACACCTCGATGCGAAACATCTGTGGCGGTGCGTAGAGACGCTTCATATTCATTGTGTCGCCGCTCTGCGGGTAGATGATCTGGGTGTTGACCACCAGCATGCTGTCTGTCGGCAATGCCTTGATGTTCATTATGTCCAGATAACGCTCGACGATGCGTATGGCCGCACTGTCGCTCTGCGCGGCGATGCCAAGCGGCAGCAGGAGCGCCATCAGGATGAGTGCTTTGTGTTTCATGGAGGCTGTTGTTTGTTATTTGGAAAACGGGAATGTCAGTCGTTGCACCGTCTGACGCCGTGTGATGTGCACCGTCGCCTCGATACCTAGCTGGCGCGCCAGCTCTTCTATCTGCTGCTCGGCATCGTCGGCAGTGGCTATGTCTTGCAGTTGTGCGAAGCTGACGTGACGTTTTGCGCGCTTGCCTATTTCGGCATAGTTGGCTGCATAATAGCGTCCTGCCATCGGCACGTTGACCCATACCGAGTCGGGTGTGGCCAGGGCGCGACCCAGCTCGATGATCTTGGTGACGCTTACCCACATCAGACTGTCGCTGGCTATGCGCAGCTGTCCGTTGACGGAGGTGCCGTTGACGGTGGCTGTAAAGGTGGTGACGGACAAGGTGCGCGGCGCGGTGGGTGTTGTGCTCCCCTCGGTGACGACGCTGTCGTTCACGGGAGGCTCCGCCACGGGCTTCAGCACATGGCAGGCGGCCATCGTCGTCAGCATGACAGCCACGATGAACTTCGTAATACAGCGGACGGATGTGGTGTGGTGTGTGTTCATCGACGGATGGCGTTGTAGTGTTCGCGTAGGGTGGTGTTGGAGGGTTCGATGCGCAACGCACGTTCAAGGTAGGGGAGGGCCTCGGCATCGCGCCCCAGCAGGTGCAGTATCCATCCGTAGGTGTCAAGGTTGTTGGCGTTTTGCGGCTGTGCCTCGACGGTGCGTCGGCTCATCTCAAGGGCCTCGTCGAGACGCAGACCCTCGATGGCAAGCTCGTAGGCGTAGTTGTTGAGCATCCCCCAGTCGTCGGGGCGCAGCTCCAGGTAACGGTCATAGGCCTTCCATGCCTTCTCTTTCTGTCCGGTGCGATAGGCACACTCGGCCAGCAGACCTGTGCACTCGGCTTCGAGGTATCCGTTGCGGAAGCCCCAGCGTGTTGCCGCTTCGACCTTTGCGAGGGCCTCCTCCCAGCGGTCGGCACGTGCCAGGCTTATGGCACATAGATATTTGGGTAACGTCTGCAAGGGGAACAGATGTTCGGCGCGTGCTGCATACGACGTCAGGTCGGCTTCGCGTTGCGGCACCTCCGTCAGGCTTACCAACAGCAGCTCCCACACTTCGTAGCGGCTGCTGTCGGCTGCCAGTGCCGTCTCGAGCTGACGTGCTGCCTCGGCGTATTTGTTTTGTCGCAGCAGCACCTGCCCGTAGAAAGCGGCATACTGAGCAGGGTTGTCACTCTGCGCCATCGCCATGTCGAGCAGCCGGAAGGCCGTCGCACTGTGGCTGCCGTAGAACTCTTCTTCGGTGTAGAACGAGCCGAGTATCTGTAGCTTTGTGCCGGCGTCGAGGGCGGGGTTGGCAAAGGCACGCACCATCTCGCTGTCGGCCTCGGCAGGTTTTCCTGTCTGTTTGTAGTATTCTGCCAGTTGTATGTGTATATATTCGTCGTCGGGTGCCGCGGCCAGCACACGGTCGTAACGCTCCTTGGCCTTGGTGTATTTCTTCTGGCTCATATACATCTCGGCCAAAATGGCGTTGTAGCGTTTCTCGTGTGGCATGGCGTCGGCCAGAGCCTCCAGTTCGCGCGCAGCCTTGTCGGGCCGCCCCGAGGCGCTCCAGATGCGCTGCTTCTGCAGCGACACAGCCTCGCTGATGCCCACCATCTGCTCTACGCGGTTGAGTGCACCTACGGCACCCTCGGGGTCGTTGGCGTCTATATATGCATCGGACAGCCGGTAGTAGTTCTCAAGCACATTGGGCTCCACTGCCACGATACGCTCCCAGACAGCGGCAGCCTTGTCGGCTTTGCCGCGTTGACTCTCCACTGTCGCCAGGTGTGTCAGGTACCACTTGTTCTTGGGCCGCAGCGCTACGGCCCTTTCGGCACATGCGGCTGCACTGTCTGTCCAGCCGCGTTGTGCCAGCAGCCGGCTCGTCTCGTACCATGCTGCGGCATACCACGGATTCTCGTCAGCCAGCTTCGCCAGGGCCTTCTGCGCCTCGTCGCTCTGGCCTCTCTGCTTCAACGACAAGGCGTCAATCAGACGCCCGTCTGCCGTCAACTCCTCCTCTGCCACCTCGTGTATCGGTGCCCGCCGGTATCGGCTGTCGCCCGATGCCCCCTGTCGCGGCGCACCGCACGATGCCATCATCGCCAATAATAATATATAGTATATGGCTTTTTTCGGTTCCATCTTCGTGGGTTTGCTTGTCGTTATATATGCTGTATAACACAGAAAGTGGCTTTTTATTGTGCAAAACTTCACAAACCTTACAATATATGCATACTTGGAAATTAGAGGGGTTGCCTTTATTCATAAAAAATCAAAAAAAAATTGCCATGTAAAAAAAAATACCTATATTTGCACTTGGAAAACAAACGCCGAGAACGTTCTTTTGTTGTTGCAATAAGCTGCAAATGTGCGTTATAGGCTTTAGAATGGACAACAATTTATTAATCATCAAAAACCCAACACAATGAAAAAAGCATTATTGTTTATCGGTTTGGCTATGTGCACTAGCATTGCCTTTGCCCAGACCAACAACTATGCCAAGGTCCAGAAGGTTAAGACCGGCACTGAAGTGCAGAAGCTCGACCTGAAGGCTCTTGCCATGGAGACGGCTGACTACAAGGCCAGCATCTTCACCAAAGCTGCCGGCGACACCCTCGGCGTGTTCAACTTCGAGAATACTGCTGCTATGGCGGACATTCTCTATGCTGCCGATGGTCTCGTGACCGCCAACGACATCGTCAATGGCGTAGCCCTGACTCCCAACGGCTCCGTAGCCCCCTGCGCACGTTGGCAGTGGATCGAGGACACCAACTACATCGAGAGTTCCTCTTTTGCCCAGACCTATTCCTGGCTCGGTGGCAGCTGGCACAGCGTGTGTGATTACTTCAAGTATTATCTTGGCGAAGATGGCGGTTTCATGCTGATGACCCTTATCGACCTTCAGCCCGCCCCCTCGGCAGGCACGCAGGCCCGTCTCGACGAACTGCCCCACGCCTATTTCCAGCTCCCCACTGTACAGAAACCCGATGCTGGAGATCATGTCATCGACCTCGCTTTCACCCAGATCTATCGTAAGTTCTACGACCAGACCTATATCGACTATAAGATTGGCAACAGCTGGAAGACCCGCGAAATCAACGTCGACGGTGTTGATGCCGACATCAATTCCTATTCAGATGTCTATTGCCGCTACGTCATGCCCCTTGAGCTTGGCAACGAAAGCGCCATCAACCTCCGTTTCCGCTACATGGGTGGTACCCGCTCCAATGCCTATGGCTACTTCTGGGGCGTCGACAATGTCGCTATCATAGCCGGTGCCGACAACCGTATGCTCGCCGATGCTCAGGATTGGGCCGGTGGCGCCTATGGCACTGTCCCCCAAGGCATGGAATTACCCCTCTCGTGGTGGGCTCCCGTCTATAACGGCGGTCGCTATACCATCACCAATGCCTCTCTGCACGCCAGCCACATAGCTTCTAATGACATCGTCACCGAGTTCGCCACCAGCAGCATGCCTTCCCTCGCTGCCGGCGATGCCTCCATCCCCACTCCCTACTACTTCGATGAGCAGGGTCTCCTCTACACCGACTCGCTCAGCAGAGACCCCTACTACTTCTACTATACCGCCGGCGCCTACACGGGTGGCCACTATCTGGACACCGTGATGGATCCGGAACTCTTGTATCGTGGCATGCCCACCAACGAACTTGGTCGCAACCGCGTCGCCGTCACTGCCACTGCCGATAGCAACATCACGGTTGCTTGGGATACCATCGCCTACCGCGTTGTTGGCTTCAATGATGCACAGCCTGTCGCCGGTTACCGCTGGGGCCACGATAATGGTATCATCGCTGCCGGTGATTCCTACCACTATGGCTACACCGAGGATGGTCAATATATTACTGAGGATGGCAACTGGAACCAGAACGGCTACGGCGTGTATCTGCGCTACACCACCGGTCCCACCATCCCCACCGACCTCGACGGCAATCCTTGGGTGCTCCGTGGCGTTGAAATCGTCACCAGCCCTGAACATTCTGCCCTCGACCTCAATGGTGCCCGTCTGAAACCCGTCACCTATATCGACTACTATGATGCAGAGGATGTCAGCATTTCGTTCCTCACCCTCGACAATGGTGTCAACGAGGTGTCCTTCACCGTCGATGGCAGCGAGGCCGGCAACTATATGACCACCGGCGTCATGGTGGCCGAAGGCGAAGACTATGGTGCTGTCAACATCTTCTTCCCCACTCAGCCTGAACTCGAGCCCAACACCTCCTATCGTCTTGGATACAAGCTCACCTCGTCCTGCACCTTCTCGGCTGCTACGACCCGTTCTTCCTACGCTGCTGTTCCCTACACCAACAGTGAAGGTGGTACCAGCTACAGCTACTACAGCTACGACAGCAACAGCTACAGCGCTCCTTGGCGCCGTCAGTTCTGGCCCAACTACCTCGATGTGCTCGTTGCCGACCCCGTCCGTAGCGGCCTCATGATATCCAGCTTCTACCACAACTCCTTCCCGCTCATCCGCGCCATCGTCGGTCCGCGTGAGGTTCTCCCCGATGCCTTTGTCGACGTATATTGCGAGAACCAGTACGAACATTACATCAACTACTTTGGCGAGACGGTTTGCGCTACCACCATCACCGTGCCCGAAACATCCGGTCCTACTTTCGATGTCATCCCCGGTGGTGACCACCGTGTCCTCGACAGCCTCTTCATCGATGATGTCTATGTGACCCCCAACAGCTTTGATGACGACGGCGACGACGATTTCCGCGTCATCGACTACGACATTATCGACACTCTTGACGACGGTACCGTCCACACCTATCTGCATCGCGAAATCTGGAGCTACACCTTCCGTAACATCCAGGCTGACACTATTCACCACAGCATCCGTGCTACCTCGAAGGAAGTTGAGTGGACTCCTGTCGGAATCGACCCCGTTGCTCCTGAAGTCCGCATGTACCTCGCCCCCAACCCCGCCACTTCGCAGGTCTCCCTCGATGTGCGTGGCGTCACCGGCATGGTCAACTGCAGCATTATCGACATGAGCGGCCGCGTTGTCTACAACAGCCAGATCAATGCCGAGAACACCAACACTATCGACCTCCGCAATGTCCCTGCTGGTGCCTACTTTGTCCGCATCACCAACGACACGTTCAGCAAGGTTGAGAAACTCATCGTTCGCTAATCGAATGACGCACGATAGAACTTGAAAAGCCCCGCCAAACGGCGGGGCTTTTCTTATGGTAGGCATCCTCTATAAAATGCTTACATGGTATTGTCGGTTTGTAGAGGAAGCCTGTAGCTGTTTTGGTCGTTGGCACCGTGTATGGTGCTCATCCTTTCTTTACAGCACGTTGCCTAGTTGCTCTTTGATTTTCTCCAACTCGTCTTTCATCACCACTACCAGCCGCTGCATCTCTACATGGTTCGCCTTTGAGCCTGTGGTATTGATTTCGCGTCCCATCTCTTGGGCTACGAAGCCGAGCTTTTTGCCGCATGTCGCTTCGTCGGCCATCGTCTGACGGAAGTAGTCGATATGTTTTTGCAGGCGAACCTTCTCTTCGGTGATGTCGAGCTTTTCCAGGTAGTAGATCAGCTCCTGCTCGAAACGGTTCTGGTCCACCTCTTTTATTTCGGCTTCTGCCATCATGTTGCGTATGCGTTCCTTGGCTGTCGTTATTCGCTCGGCTTCGTAGGTGGGTAGCTGTCGAAGCATCTGCTCTATTTTGTCGACGTGGATATGGAAGTCCCTTTCGAGCACAGTGCCTTCATGCCTGCGGAAGTGGTCGGTCTCGTCGATGGCACGTTGCAGACCTTGCACAAAGGCTGCCCACTGTGTGTCGTCTAGCGTGTCGTCGCCGCCGCTGTTCCACAGGTCTCCCATGCTCGCCAGCACCGACAGCAGGTTTTCGCTCTCTGCACCCATGCTGTCGGCAACCTGCTTGAGCAGGGTGTAGCGTGCTGCCAGCAGTTCGGCATTCAGCGTGGCGCCTTCGGCACTGCCCTCTTCGCTGACGTTGAGCTCCACTTTGCCACGTTCCAGTGCGCTCAGCATCGAACGTATCTCCAATTCGTGAGAACGGTATGCTGGCGGCAGTTTGACGATAAGGTCGAGCTGCTTGCTGTTGAGTGTCTTGATTTCTATATTCACTTTTTTGTTGCCAACGGTGCACTGCACCTTGGCGTAGCCTGTCATTGATTTCATATTGTCATCTTTTTGAATTCGGGAGTCATATATGTACGCAAGGTGTCGCCATCGGCGTAGATAAACATTACGGCGCCGGTGCCGGGTTGGCCTCGGTGTTCGTCGATAAAGCTCAACGAGCCTTCGAGCCCCATGACCATATAGGCTGTAGCCATGGCGTCGGCTTGCCAGCAGGCGCTGTCGACCACCGTGACGCTTAGCAGCGTGTGCTGCACCGGGCGTCCAGTGACAGGGTCGATGGTGTGGGAGTAGCGCATGCCATCGCGTTCGTAGTATTTGCGGTAGCTGCCCGAGGTGACCACTGCGGCATCGCGCACCTCGATGGCATTCATCACCTGCGGCACCGACACACTGTCGTCGGACGGTCGTTCGATGCCTACACGCCACGCTTTACCGCCGCTCTTGCAGCCGTGTGCCGTCACCTCTCCTCCCACGTCGATAATGTAGTCGTGGACGCCGATTTTTTCGAAGGCTGCGGCCAACAGGTCGACGGAGTAGCCTTGTGCGATAGCGTTGAAGTCTAGCTCGGTGGCTGCATCGGTGCGAACCAGATGTTTGCCGGCGATGCTCACCGGGGCATGCGCTGCGGCGACCATGCGTGCCAGCATCAGGCTGTCAGGTTCGCTGCGTTGACGGAAGCTGAACCCCCACGCCTGCACCAGTCGCCCTACGCGACAGTTGAAAGCGCCGTCGGTATAGCGTTCGATGGCTAGCGAATGGTCCAGCAGGCTCAGCAATATTTCGTCAAGGCTGTCGGTGACACCGGCGTTGAGCTGTCGCAGCAACGAGCTGTCGACCCACAGTGAGACGCTCCTGTCGAAGGCGTCAAGCATCGAGTCGACCATGGGTTGCAGGTTGTGTCGCTCTGCGTCGTAGTAGCTCACCGTGTAGTATGTGCCTTGTGCCGCTCCGTTGAAATGTAGAGCCTTGTCGTGTTGCCCGCAGGCGGTCAGCATGACGGCTGCTATCATTAAAAAGCGTCCGGCACCGTGGTGCTGGACGCTTTGTTGTCTACGTCGGATATACATTATTTCGTGACGTTGATTTTGCGTGTCGTCTGTTGCCCGTTGGCCGATGTGATGCTGATGGTGTAGTTGCCGGCAGCAAGGGCACCAAGGTCGAGTTGCATGTGTCCGCCGTTGCCTTGTTGGCGCAACATCTGTTGTCCCAATACGTTGTACACGACAACTTCGCCGATGCCTTCGGCACTCTGCAGGTTGAGTACACGGCTTGTCGGGTTGGGGTATATGTTCACCTGCATGGCGTCTACGTCGTCGATGCCGACGTTGGTTGTGACGGTTATCCAGTTGTTGGTGACGCATGTTATCTGACTATAGGCTTTCGACGTGGCCAGATGTACATCGATGTTTTCCGTACCGTTGGGCTCTACCGTCAAGGTGTTGCTATGGTCGGGTTGGAGCACATCGTTCTTGTACCAGTTGTAGGTGACGCCGGGCATGGTGCACACGGCGGTGAGTACGGCAGTCTGGCCTGGTTCGAGTATCCAGTTGCCTTCGATCAACACCTCGGGCGACTTCTCTATCGTCAAGTGCAGACGTCCGATGGAGTCGCATCCGACGGCATTGGTGGTGTCGCGCAGGGTGTCGTTGATGATGATGGAGCTGGTATATGTCTTGCCGTTGACGGCCCAGGTGTAGCTGTCGCAGGCCGCCTCGTCGTTGTCTACAAACGAACTCTTGCGAATGGTGATGTCGAGCGGGATAATTGTGTCGTAGCATGCCAGGTTGGGAGAGACGGTACGATATTGGCGGATACGGGTGTAGAGTGTGTCGGCAGTGAAGGTAGCCGAATCGGCGTCGCGCTGACTCATCTTGAAGGTGTACTTGTCGCAGGTGTTGATCACGATGGTGTCAGACTGGCGTATCTCTGGCTCGATGATGGTCACGTTGACGCTGCGGTGAGTGACGCACTTGGTCTGGAAGTGACGTGTGTAGAGCTCAACGCCGTTGGTGTCGGTAGTGTAGTAGCCGCTCTGTGTGAAGGTGGCACTGTTGACGTCGTAGGTATAGACAAGTTGCTCGCAGCCTGTACGGTTGTCAGTGGCAGCATAGTTGTGTACGAATTTGATGTCGATGTGGCGGTGGAATTCGCAGCCGTTGACGGTGTAGATGGTGTCATCGGATACGATGTCGTCGCTCACGTCAAGCGAGGTGCCGTTGGGGTCGGAGGGGTTGGAGATGAAACGCGTCCAGCCGTAGTGCTCCGAGCTACCCCACGGATAGCGATAGCCACAATATTCTATGCTGGCAGTGTCGTACTGTTCGTTGGTATATCCAACAATGCGGATGGCGGCAAGGCTGTCGCAACCGTCAGCAGTGGTCAGTGTTCCGTAGTGCACGTTGGTGTCGCTGTAGTCGGTTCCGTTGAAGGTGTAGTAACAGCCGGCAGTCACATTGCTGACAACGACATTGGCGGTGTCGGTGTAGGAGGCGTTGATGGTCAGGTGCAGGTTGGTCGTTGTTGTGCATCCATCGACGGTGACAGCGTGGCTATAGTCGCCACTGGCGGTATAGGTGGTGTCCCATATCGTATAGCTGTTGCAGACATTGACGGTGTCGTAGTTGTCAACCTGATGGTCGAAACTGGTGACGCGGATGCTCTCGATGCTGTCGCAGCCATCTGCAGTTGTCAGAGTGGTGCTGTGCTCCAAGGTGTCGGTAATCTCAAGACCATTCCAACTGTAGCTGCAGTGGGCTGTCACCTCGACGACAGCGCCGTGATATGAATTGCTGATGGTCAGGTTGAGCTCGTCGTGGCGTGCGCAGCCGTCGACGGTGGTGTCTTTGGTTATGTTGGCCGAGGCGTAAAGCATCTGCCCCCACGGTGCAAGCATCGAGTCGCAAGCAGTGACGGTCTGGCTGGTGCTGTCTATACCTGTCAGGGTGATGGACAGGCGTACAATACTGTCGCAGCCATTGGCGGTCGGCAGCACAGCGTCGATGACGCCGGATGTGCCGAACTCAACGCCACGGAATGTAACGCTGCATGCACCGCTCAACGCCACTGTGTCGATGGTGTCGTAGGTCGGCTCTGCCATAGAGAGCAGCAACACATACGCCGTGTCACCCTGTATGGCGATGACGGCAGTGTCGTTGGTGTAGGTCTCACCAGTCAATTCCCATGTGTACGAGCCGCATGCGGTTTTGTCGATGCGCTGAAACACCGGAGCGCTTTTGGTTTGTGCGATGGCCATTGGCAAGCATACTAAAGCCAGTAACAGACTAAATAATACTTTTTTCATCTTCTAGTTTGTATTTTATTATTATTATTTTCCTATTTCAATATTGTTGTTGTGTCAGTATAATCGTTTGGCTGACAAGTTGTTTCTGTCCACGTTGGCCGTTAGGGGCTTGTCTGGAACAATATGCAAAGATAACACTTTTTTTTGAATTGTAGACAAATGATTGTTTTTTTTGGATTTTTTTTGTTTCTCCAACCGTGACAGTGCGTTTTTTCGGCTCCAAACGTTGCCTACCTTCCTAGTGTTGGATGTATGAAAGATGGGGTTGGCACAACAGCCTGTTTTTCATCTGTCAGACGGGATGCAGATGCAACAAGGGGTGCTCCTTGTCAAGGCAACCTCTAAAAAATGATTTCAGTGTCATACACCTACGGCATGAAGTGCGAAAAACAAATTATGTTGTACAAAACATATTTTTATCATCTACTAACATACTCCTAAAAAAGTAATAGTATACTAGGAGAAGAGTAGGAGTTGAGTAGGAGATGAGTAGGAGTTGGTGGCTTTTTGTCCTTGATTATTAGTGAACTAACTGTGTCCTACCTTTGTATTTTATTGTGTGTCAATATTTTGGCGATAAAATTCCTGTTTTTTTCTTCTGGTTGCCGAAAGTAGAGCAAAGTCAGAACACATTTTTTTCAATTTTTATTTTAACATAATTATATTGTGCACAATATAAAATAGGGAGGCATAGGAGGCCTAATCGGAACGGCTGTACTTGCGACCAAGTTCTGCTTTGAGGATGTCCTTATTCGTGTCCCACGACAGGTTCACCTGCTTGGCCACGTACGCTGTCTTTAGAGGTTGCCTTAAGATATTTTAATAAAAAAATGTTATCAAATGTGAAATATTAGCCTATCTTTGCAGCGCGTTTCGGCAGTTGTCCGACCGATATATTATTCTTGTAACTAATTAATACTATTAATGATAGGAGTTATTGGCAGCGGCAGTTGGGCTATCGCAATAATAAAAGTTTTGCTCGAAGACCGCCAGCGTGAGGTCTGTTGGTGGGTGCGTCGTGACGAGGTTCGCCAGGCTATCCTCCGCGATGGGCGTAATCCGTACCACTTGAGTAGTGTGGCACTGGAGACCAGTCGCATTCATGTCAGCGGCAACTTGGCCGAAGTGGTGGACCGCTGCTCCACTCTCGTGCTCGTCATACCATCAGCCTACATCGCCTCGGTGCTTGACACCTTGCCATCGACTGCATATACCGGCAAGCGTTTCATCTCGGCTATCAAAGGTGCTGTGCCCAAGTACTCGTCGAGTGTCTCTATTTACCTCGAGTCGCAGCTCGGCGTTCCAGCCAAGAACATCTGTGTCATCAGTGGCCCGACACATGCCGAGGAGGTGGTTCGTGAGTTGCCGGCCTTTCTAGCCGTTGCATCGTCCAACAAACAGTTTGCCGAAGAAGTGCGCTCGATGCTCGACTGCACCTACATGAGAGCTGTCACCACCGAAGATATTATGGCAGTGGAGATTGCCGGCCTTATGAAGAATGTCTATGCCGTCGGTGCCGGCCTCTGCCAGGGTGTCGGCTATGGCGATAATCTGACGGCTGTCTATGTCACAGCTGCATACGCAGAGATGCTCTCCATGACACGCGTGCTTGCTCCGGGGCAGAGCCACGACATGGCGCTCTATTGCTATCTCGGTGATTTGATGGTCACCTGTTGGTCGCAACACAGTCGCAACCGTCGGCTGGGGTTCCTGCTCGGCGAGGGCATGTCGCTTGAGCGTATCTTCGACGAGTTGGGCACTGTGCCCGAAGGTTACTACTCTGCCAGTATCGTACATCAGCACAACGAGGCTATGCATGGAGCCCTGCCGTTGGCCGAGGCTGTCTACCGCGTGCTCTACGAAGGTAGCCATGCACATACTGAGATGGAACGTGTTATCAGCTTCTACCTATGAACTTCGACGACATACGCCCTTATTCCGACCCGGAGATACCCGATGCAGTGCGTCGCATCGCCGCACTTGATGTGACACCGCAGATAATGCATTTCGTTTATCCCGGATGTGATGTCGAAAAGAAGATAAGGCAGTTGACCGCGATAAAAAGCTCGCGTGAGCTACAGTCGACGTTCATGAACGATGCTATCAAGCGTATCATTGCCGCCACCACCGATGGTTTCACCCACTCTGGCTTCGGCTATTTGAGACGCAAAGGTAACTACCTCATCGTCTCGAACCATCGCGACATCACTCTCGATGCTTTCCTGCTGCAGCATCTCCTGCTTGAAGAGAAAGGCAACACTTCGTATATCGTCTTTGGCGACAATCTGTTGTCTATGCCTGCCGCTGCCGAGCTGTTTCGCTGCAATAAGCTTATAAGTATGCATCGCGGTGGTACCCCACGCGCATTCTACGAAAGCCTTGCCCATCTCTCGGCATATATCAACACCCTCGTGACCGACAGTCACGAATCTGTGTGGATTGCCCAAAAGAACGGTCGAGCCAAAGACGGTCTCGACCGCACTGCACCGGCTATGCTCAAGATGCTGGCTATGGGCAGTGACGCTGCTCCATGCGATGCGTTGGCCAAGCTGAACATAGTGCCGATGAGCATAAGCTACGAATGGGATCCGTGCGACATAATGAAAGCCAACGAGTTGGTGGCGAGTGACGAAGGCGCCTACACCAAGGCACCGGGCGAAGACCTGGCCAGCGTCGTGACGGGTATTCAGGGGCCAAAAGGCATGGTGCATATTGCCATTGGCAAGCCTCTCTCGCCTGGAGAGCTGGTCCCGGCTGCGGGCGTCAATATTTTCGACCATGTGGCCGAAGTTATCGACCGCCGTATCATCGGTGCCTACAAGCTGATGCCGTCCAACTATGCAGCCTTCGACCTTATTAATAGCACATCCCGTTATCGCTCGCGCTACAATGCCGCCACCGTATTGGAATTTATACGCCGTTCTGCTTTGTTGCCGGACGCCGGACGCCGGCAGCGCCTGCTCGAGATGTATGCCAATCCGGTCGTGTCGGCCTTGGCTCTGCGAGAGGGCAACCTCTGAAAGCCGCTTCCGGCAACGTCAGAAGAAACGCTCTTCGAAATTAAGTAGATAGACACGTTCGGTGGCACGTGTGAATGCTGTATAAAGCCACCTGAGATAATCGCGGTCGATGGACATGTCCGGGGGTAAGAACCCTTGATCGACAATAACTGTGCGCCATTGTCCACCTTGTGTCTTATGGCACGTAAGTGCGTAGGAAAATTTTATCTGCAACGCATTGTAGTAGGGGTTTTGCCTGAGCTCGCGCAGACGGTCGGCCTTGCGTGGCAGGTCGGCATAATCCTCCATGACACTGTTGTAGAACCTTTGCTGCTCTTCGCGCGTCAGCGATGGCGATTCGCTGTATAGCGTCGAGAGCAGCAGCTTGCAGTCGTGCGGTTGCTCGTCGGGGTAGTCGACAAAACGTACTGTGGCATCGGCAAAACGGAAGCCGTACAGCTCCTGTACGTTGCGCACACTCATCACCTCGACGATGTCACCGTTGGCGATAAAACCGATGGTCGAGTCGTCGTCGAGCCAGTAGTAGTTGTTCTTCACCACCATCAGGTAGTCGCCGGCGTTGACCTCCTCTTCGCGGAACAGCACACTGTTGCGGATGCCTTGGTTGAACATGTTGGCACGCTTGTTCGACCGTGTCACCACCACAACATCCTCCAACCGACACTGGTCGTATTCGCGGAAGAGAGTCTCGGTAAGATCCTCGCCTGTCAGGCGTATCACATCGGTCGACGGTCGGAAGAGCGGCAGCCGAGCCTCGTAGCCTGGCACAAGGTCGCCAATCTGTCCGCGCAGCGAAGTGGCGTTGGAAAGTATGCCCGACAGGTTCTGTTGGCGCACCACCTCGGTCAGCTCGGTGCCGAGCACGTTGAGTCCGTATGCCGCTGCCAGATAGCGTTCGTCGAGTGCCGGGCTTTCGCTTTGTCCCACAGGCGGCAGCTGCGCCGTGTCGCCGATGAGCATGAGCCGGCAGTGGTTGCCGTCGTATACATAGTCGACAAGATCCTCCATCAGGCTCTGTCCCGACGAGGTGGGGTCAAGGCCTATCATCGAGGCTTCGTCCACGATGAACAGGGTGTATGCATGTTTGTTTACAGCTCTTACCGTACGCACCGAACCTGTGCTGTCGGTAGCAGTCATATAGATTTTTTTGTGTATGGTGAAGGCTGGTCGGTGCGAATAGCCCGACAGGACTTTGGCGGCACGCCCTGTCGGGGCGAGCAGTAACGCGTCGACGCGCAGGTCGGGCAGGGTGGCTATAAGTGCCGACACCAACGATGTCTTGCCTGTGCCGGCGTAGCCTCGCAGTACGAACGCCGACCGTGGGTCGGCGTCGTAGAGAAACTTTGCCATAAGGGTACAGGCATCCCGCTGCCCGTCGGTAGGTGCGTGCGGGAAGCGGGATAGTATCAGTCGCGCTACGGTATGCTCTATGCCGCTTGTGTCCACGGCATTACAGGCTTACTCGGCGTTGGTAGGTGTGGCTATTGGCGATGCGGCCTCGACGGGGCTGGCGGCACCTGCGGTAACCTCGGTCTGTAACTCGTTGCCGTTGTGGTGGCGTGGAATGCTGACTGTGGCGGCAAGGCAGAGCACCACCAGTATGCCGGCCAGCCACCAGGTGGCTTTTTCTATGAAGTCGGCTGACTGGCGTGCGCCGAGCACCTGCGTCGGTGCCGAGAAGTTGGCAGCAAGTCCACCGCCTTTCGAGTTCTGTACCAGGACTACAAGTGCGAGCAATACGCAAACAATCAGAATCAGGATGATGATGAAAGTGTACATTGTTTATTTTTGTTGTATTATTGTCTTTTTTTATAAGTTGGTTTCTTCGCAACCCACGCTGTTTTGCCTCGGCATAGCGCATACACTTTGTGGTTTGCCCTCTGCGTTCGGCTTATCGGACAAGTTCCTCCAAATGTTGGATTCGGGGTGCAAAAATACTATTTTTTTCTGGATTTTGGGCCAACAAATTCTTATAAATTGCAAGCGCGCGGTCGTACCTGCCTTGTTTTTCAAGTATAACAGCCAGTGTCTCAGTGCCTAACGATTCGTTGGGCTGAATGCTTTTTTTGTCGTCGGTTTCGGTGTAGCTGCTTTGCGGTGTGGCATTTCCCACGTTCTGTGTTGGTGCCGATTCGAGAAATTTGGACAAGATGACACTCTTTGGCGCCGTCTTGAACGATATTTCTTGGAATGTGTTGATTTCGTTGAGTATATCGAATTTTGGGTCTTCTGCTGGACCTGTCGCGTGTTCCAGCATCGCATCCAACCTGTCGCTGTTGATCATCGACAGCACAACGGCGCGGCGTTCGGTGGGGGTGTCAAAACGGTATACATGGTCTGCCAACAGAGCCAAGGTGTTCATCAGCGACGAATGTGGGTATTTGTCAACCATGGCACGAAGCCATCCTCGGTCCTGTGGTGTGAACCGTGTGGGATGTGCCACCATCTCGGCAAATTGTTTCTTGTCCATAGTTCCCTTGTTTGGTTTTTTCTTCGGCTGAAGCGGTTAGTTCTTATATGCTAACCAATTATCTTTTTTCGTACACTTTTTTTCAAAATGCAAATGTACAAACATTTTTTCAAATAGGAAAAAAGAATTTATTTTGTGATTTTTATCCGCTGATTTCTAGTTCTTTATTGTCATATATGTTTTTTTGGCTGCAAATTTTTGTCTCTATGTGGAATTTTTTATGTACTTTTGCAAACTCAAATTCAAGCCTTGGAGTGGGCTGAATAAATTGAAATATAGGATAAAAAAGATAAATAATTATGAAGAGAACGTTCCAACCCTCCACCAGAAAGAGAGTCAACAAGCACGGTTTTCGCAAGAGAATGTCTACCGCCAACGGTAGAAAAGTGTTGGCTGCACGCCGTCGTAAAGGTAGAAAGAGACTGACAGTCTCCGACGAGCGCTAACCATTGGCTCCAATGAGCAGTAGATGCCACGTGGCATTGCTAGACAGAAAAGGGGAGGCATCGCACAGATGCCTCCTTTTTTTACCCATGATATTCTGTTTGGTGAGATATTCTTTTCCGAGAGAACACCATCGGGAATACAGACAATAATGTCCGATATAATGTTGATTAAATATTAACTCCAATTCAATGAGTCGCAGTAAGTTGAACAATCTTCCGCTACTTGAGTCGGTGACTATATCCGATGCCGGTGCCGAGGGTATGGCTGTTGCCAAGGTGGATGGTATGGTGGTCTTCGTGCCTTTTGTTGTGCCTGGTGATGTCGTTGACATACAGCTGTATAAAAAGAAAAAGAACTATGCCGAGGGACGTGCAGTGCATTTCCACTCGCTATCGTCATTGCGCGTTGACCAGGTATGTCCGCATTTTGGTGTTTGCGGTGGATGCAAGTGGCAGACGATGAGCTACGAGGCTCAGCTTGAAGCCAAACAGCGACAGGTGCGCGACAACTTGGAGCGTCTTGGTGGCGTAGACTGTTCGGGTATGCGTACGATATGCGGTTCGCAGGAGATTTATTTCTATCGCAACAAGTTGGAATTCACATTCTCCAGCCGTGCATGGCGTACGTCAGCCCAGATGACCGAAGTCGAGCCCGATGCCTGGGGCGCATTGGGTTTTCATGTTCCACAGCTGTTCGACAAGGTGCTTCCAATAGAACACTGTGCACTTCAACCCGACCCCAGCAACGCTATACGGATTGCTGTCCGTGACTATGCTCGAAATAATGCATTGCCTACTTACGACATACGTAACCATACGGGTTTTCTCCGCAACCTTGTCGTCCGCTGTAGTACGACTGGCGAATGGATGGTCATTGTCATAGTGGCCTACGACGACACTGCACGTCTCTTCCCTTTGCTCGACATGCTTAAAGCCACTTTCCCGCAAATCACGTCGCTTCAGTATATCGTCAACACCAAGTGGAACGATTCCTACTCCGACCTCGACGTTGTCACCTATGCCGGCTCTGATCATATCGAGGAGTGTATGGAGGGATATGCTGGTGGCCGAGAGCTGCGTTTCATCATCAATCCCAAGTCGTTCTATCAGACAAATTCGCGGCAGGCGCAGAGGCTTTATAGCTTTGTCGCAGAAATGGCCGAACTTGAAGCCGATGACACCCTCTATGATCTATATACCGGCACCGGCACCATTGCTTTGTTTTTGGCCGACAAGTGTCGTAAAGTTGTCGGTATTGAATATGTCGATGAGGCCGTCGCCGATGCCAAAGTCAATGCCATCCGCAACGGGTTGGATAACACAGGCTTCTTTGCCGGTGATATGGCAAAGGTCTTGACGTCCGATTTTATTGCTGCCAATGGACGCCCCGACGTCGTGGTGACCGATCCTCCACGTGCCGGCATGCATGAAAGTGTTGTGGGACAGTTGCTTGCTGCGGCTCCACGCAAGATTGTCTATGTCAGCTGCAATCCGGCGACCCAGGCACGCGACTTGCGGCTGCTGGCCGAAAAGTACGACGTGCGGCGTATACAGCCAGTCGACATGTTTCCCCATACACAGCATGTGGAGAATGTTGTGGAGTTGACATTAAACCCCAGTTGCTCTTAGATTAGTGGCTTGTTCCCATCGTTGGCGGAAGTGCTGCAGGTTGTGGCGAGGTGGCATACAGGGTGCCGATGAGCTTATGCGGTTTGGATTATTGGCGACAAAAAAGTTCAAACAGAACCGTCAAGGCTCTGTTTGAACTATGTGTGTCGAGGGTATGATCAGTCGACATTTTCGTGCAGGCTTGGCTTCGTGGTCATCACGCCGTTTTGGCTGATGGCATAGGAAGAAGCCTCGCGGAGGCCGGAACGTAGCTCGTCGAAGGCCACCTCGCCGGCTATTTGACGTGTGGTCATGTTCTGCACCTTGTCGGGACCGGCAGGGTCGAAACGCAGTATCTCGTGAATTTTGCGTATACGTTCGGCGGCCGTCATGGCGTCGTTGTCGTTGGAGAAGGCGCTGTGCGCAGGGTTGCTGACGGGTTGGGCCTGCAGTATCTGTTGTGCAGGCATGGCTTCGGCCACAGCCACAGGCTCTTCTACGGCGACATGTGTGTCGGCGGGTCTCTCTGCCTTGTGCTCGATGTGTATCCTGTCGACCATCGAATCAAGCTCCGTCGGGAATGGAGCGTTGACTTCACTATTTTGGTTGATTGGCTCATGTGTGGTCTCTGCGACAGGCTCGGGATCCAGTACAAAAATGCGTTTCTGTGGTTGGGCTTCTTCGACAGGCTTGGCTTCTTCGACAGGTTGCGTGTTTGTTTCGGCAGTAGTGACGGTTTCCGTGTCTTTGTGAATAATGACAGGTTCGTCAGGGGCTACCGGTGTCTTGGGTTCCACCTTTTGGGGCTCTGCCTTCTTGTCTTCCGCCACTTGCTCCTGTTGCAGCGTGTGCACGTTAGTGGTTGAATTCGACGTCTCGAAGCCGGTGGCGATGAGCGTGACCTTCAGCTCGTCGCCGAGGCTGTCGTCGGTGCCGGCGCCCCATATCACCTCGGCAGTGCCGTCGGTCTTGTCGCTGATATAGTCGGTGATTACTCCTATTTCGTCCATCTTGATTTTGTGGTCGGAGGAGTAAGAGAAATAGAGCAGTACGTTCTTGGCACCGCGAATGTCGCTGTCGTCGAGTAGCACACTGGTGGTTGCGCCTTCTATGGCGAGGAGGGCGCGGTCTTCGCCCGAGCCGTTGCCGGTGCCCATCAGTGCGGTGCCGCTGTGCTCCATGACAGTGTTGACATCCTGAAAGTCGATGTTGACGTGAGCGGTGACAGTGATGATCTCGGCAATACCCTTGGCTGCCGTGAGGAGCACGTCGTTTGCCATGCCGAAAGCTTCGGTGATGTCCAAGTCGCCGAACGAACGTAGCTTGTCGTTGTTGATGACGATGATCGAGTCAACGTGTTGGCGGAGCTCTTCGATGCCTGCGTCTGCCTGCTTGCGACGGTTCTTGCCTTCGAAGCCGAACGGGCGTGTCACGATGGCGACGACGAGTATCTTTTTGTTCTCTTCGTTGTCGAGGTCGATGCTTTTGGCTATCTCGGCGATGACAGGTGCAGCACCGGTGCCGGTGCCGCCACCCATGCCGGCGGTGATGAAAAGCATCTGTGTGTTGTGGCTGAGAGCTTCGCGTATGTCGTCGGCCTTTGCCAAGGCGGCTTTGCGGGCGCGCTCTGGTTTGTTGCCGGCTCCCAGTCCCAGGTCGCCCAGCGGTATTTTGTTCGGTACCGGCGAATCCGACAGGGCTTTCATGTCGGTGTTGCAGACGATGAAGTCCACACCTTCTATACCATTGCGGTACATGTGGTTGACAGCGTTGCCGCCGCCACCGCCTACACCGATGACTTTGATGTATGACGACTTGCCTTTCGGCGAGTCGAATGTGAAATGAGGCGCGGATTGTACCGGCGTCGTCTCGAAAATGAAGGTTTCTTCCATGTGCTTACTTGGTTCTAGTGCATTATGGCACAATGTTTTATATGACGCCACTGTCCTATAATGCCGATTGTAAAATTACTAAATAATACCGTTTTACTTGCTGTGAATATCAATTAGTTATCAACATTGTGCTGTGAATAAACCGGCATCTGTCTATTCCTTGGGTTCGTCAATTCCTTCGTCGAGGATTACGGTCTTGATGAATTTGCTGATGTTCTTGAATACGCGTTTGCCGCCGCCTGTGCGGTTGTTGTCGCTCCCCTGTGTGGGTGGTTCGGGTATCTGTTCCGGTGTCAGTACGTTTTCTTCCATGTCTGCGAAGATGTCTTTGGGGTTGGTGGCGACCTCTTCCTCTTCCTTTGTATCGATGCCGTTTTTCTTTTTTTCGACACGGTCGAGACCATAGAGTACCAAGCCGATGCCGGTGGCATACATGGGGTGGGCAAGTTCGTCGTAGCCGGCACTTGTGGGGTCGAGGTGTTCGTTGGGTATACCTACGCGCGTCTCTGTGGCTGTGACAAGCGAGCAGAGGTCTTTGATATTCTTCAGGTATGCGCCACCACCGGTGAGTACGACACCTCCAATGAGTTTTTTCTGGAAGCCCGAAAGCTTGATTTCGTAGTCGACCTGTTCCATTATCATCTTGGTGCGGATGTTGATGATGCTGGCCAGCGTGCGCATGCTGATTTCGCGTGGTGCCTGGCTGCGTATTCCAGGTATCGAGATGACGTCGTTCTCGCTGACTGCCTGTACTACGCAGGAACCGAATTTTACTTTCAGGCTTTCGGCTTGGTTGCGCAGTATGGAACAGTTCTCGCGTATGTCGTTGGTTATCGCGTTGCCGGCCAGGGGTATTACCGAGGTGTGGCGTATTATGCCGTCGTAGTAGATGGCTATGTCGGTGGTGCCACCGCCAATGTCGACCATTGCCACACCGGCGTCGAGGTCGCCTTCGTCGAGCACTGCCATCGACGACGCCATGGGTTCGAGCACCACATCCTTGATGTTCAGCCCGGCCAGATGTACGGCGTATTTGATGTTCTGCAGGTCGATGATGTTGGCTGTCACCATGTGGAATTCGGCTTCGAGGGTCTTGCCGGCAACGCCTACAGGCGGTATGTTGCGGCTGAGCTCCACGCGATCCACGATGTAGCGCTGGGGGAGCACGTGGATGATAGCTTCGCCCGGTTCGAGCATGGCCTTGTACTGTTCGGCCGTGAGCCGGTCGACATCTTCCTGGGTGATGAGCTGGTGGTCGTCGGGAATGGTGATGTAGCCGTGGCTGGGACGCGACTTGATGTGCTGTCCGGCGACGCCGACCCACACCTCGTCGATGTCGACATTGGCTTGGTTGGCCGCCTGTTCAACGGCTTTCTTCACCGAGCGTCCGGCAAGGTCCACGTTGCGCACCACGCCATGCTCCACGCCATCGGAGTCTGTCTTGCCATAGCCCAGGATTTTCACTTTCCCTTGTTCGCTGCGGACACCGACAAAGCAGGCGATTTTTGTTGTTCCGATGTCAAGTCCTACTATAATTTCGTTTTCCATAGTGATTGTGTTATTATTGTTATTGTTTGTTTTTTGTACATACTACCTGCCCTTGGTATTTCAGGCTTATCTTGTTGTAGGTATCCCATCCGGCGCGTGGCATCCCCTTTCGGTAGAAGGTCCAGAGGTTCGAGAACTTTTCGTCGAGGTTGTCGGCCGAGCCGAGTTCGATGATGTTGTTGCCCAGTTTCGACACCATCATTATGTCGCCGTCGCTTTTGCAGTACAGCTGGTCGACCAGGATGGAGTAGTTGTTGTTGCGGTCGAGGAATCTTGCCACTGTCAGCAGGTCGGCGAGCTGGCTGTTGAGGCTGTCAGGGTTTAGGGCTTCGGCGAAGTCGCCGTTTATCACCAGCAGGTCGCAGCTGGCTTTTGTGGATGTGGGGAACAGTGCCCCGTGGCTGTCGATATACCATTCGTGTGACCTGTAGAAGAGACGTGCGATGGGACGACGTTGTTTGGCTTTGACGATCACCTTGCCGCTGACACTGACCGACGCGGAGGCTTCCTCGATGTATGGCACCAAGGTCACAGCGTCGGCCACACGTTTGCGGTCGAGGTCGGCGACGCGTGTGGACAGTATCTGCGGCATGGTGGCCAGTATGCTGTCGACGATGACCTGCTTGTCGACCAATGGTGGGGTGCGGACACAGCGTATGTCGACGTCGATGCCGCGAACCTGCGAGCGGGAACGCGTCACGTTGGCGGCTATCGTCAGCGCTGCCAGCAATGCTGCGCCGCCAAGTATCAGTCCTATTTTCACACCTCGTTTCATAGCATATTCTCTCTAAGTGTTGCTTCCAGTCGTGGCACCAGCCTGTCGATGTCGCCGGCCCCGAGCGTGAGCACCACGTCGGGACACAGTGCCGGCACCAGTTCGAGCACCTGGTCGGCGGTGCATAGGTATTTCGACATGCTGTCAATCTTGCGCAGCACCATGCTCGACGTCACCCCCGCTATCGGCTTCTCGCGTGCCGGATATATCGGCATCATGACGACCTCGTCGAGTGCTGCAAGCACACGGGCAAACTCGTCGGCGAAATCGCGTGTGCGCGTGTACAAGTGTGGCTGGAACACGCCGACCACGCGTTTGCCGGGGTAGAGCATGCGGACCGACTCTATCGTGCGCTCTATCTCTTGCGGATGGTGAGCGTAGTCGTCGATGTAGACGAGGTCTTTCTCTCGTATGCGGTAGTCGAAGCGGCGGCGCACACCGGCGAATGTCTTTAGGCCGGTGCGAAGTTGGTACTGGTCCAGTCCGCAGCGCAGCGCTATCGCCGATGCTGCCACGGCGTTTTCGACGTTTACCAGCGGCGCTCCGTCCAGTTCCAGGTCGTACAACACTCCGTCGGGTGTGCGCATGTCGAAGAAGATGTTGCCGTTGTATGTGCGTATGTTGATGGCGTAGTAGTCGGCCTCGATGCCGCGGGCGGTGTAGGTGGCGTGCGGTGCGGCTATGAAGTCGTAGGCCCCCGGGTGGTCGTGCCCTTCGTGGTGGTGCCCTTCGTGGTGGTGGCACCCTTCGTGGTGGTGGCTTTCTCCGAAGGTGTCGCCGTCGTCCTCAAGGAAAATGTTCTCTTTCAGCAGCACCAGTCCTTCGGGGTCGGTCTGGTTGGCGAATTTGGCATAGGCTTCGAGTAGGGTGTGGTGGTCGCCGTAGATGTCGAGGTGGTCGGCGTCGGTGGCTGTGATGACGGTGTAGAAGGGGTGCAACTGCAAGAAAGAGCGGTCGTACTCGTCGGCTTCGACAACTACGTATTCGCTGTCGTTGTCGACCAATATGTTGCTGTCGAGGTTTTTGCTGATGCCGCCGAGGAATGCCGAGCATCCGCATGGTGCTTTGGCGAGCAGGTGTGCTATGAGTGTGCTGGTGGTTGTCTTGCCGTGGCTGCCGGCCACTGCGATGCAGCGTTTCCCTTTGGTCAGTTCGCCGAGCACCTGCGAGCGTTTCTCGATGGCGACGCCGCGCTTCCGCAAGGCCTGCAACTCGCCCAGCTCCTCGGGTACGGCAGGCGTGTACACCACCATGTCGATGCTGTCGGGAAGCAGGTCGGGACGGTCGTCGTAGTGTATGGCGATACCTTCGGCCTCCAGCTCTGCCGTCAGGGGACTGGGTGTGCGGTCGTAGCCACTGACGCTGTCGCCGCGACGGTGGAAGTAGCGCGCCAATGCGCTCATGCCGATGCCTCCTATGCCTAAAAAGTAGTAGTTCAAAGGTTTATTGTTTAAGGTTTTGTGTCGTTGTGTCAGTGCGTTGTTGCTACGCAGTTTGGCCGCGCCAGCTTAAGCATTCACGCATTCAAATGTTTTTTTGCAGCGAGCAGTTTCTCTATTTCGTCCACAATGTGCTCGGCGGCTTTCGGGGCTGCCAGCTTCTTTATTGCCACGCTCATGGTCTCCTGTCTGGCCTTGTCGTTCAGTAGGTTCATGGCTTGTTGCAGTCCTTGGCTGCCGCAGTCGGCGTCGCGTACCATGATGGCGGCCCCTTTCTCTACCAGTGCCATCGCATTCTTCGTCTGGTGGTCTTCCGCCACATTGGGCGAGGGTATCAGTATGACGGGTTTGCCGACAAGGCAGAGCTCCGAGATGGAGATGGCACCGGCACGCGAGATGATGACATCGGCGGCGGCATAGGCCAGGTCCATACGCTGGATGAACTCGTGCACCTTCACACGATTGTATTCCTCGGTCTCTTCCACGGCATCTGTAGCCGTGTCGTATCCCCAACGGCCTGTCTGCCATATTACCTGCATGGGATTGGCTGTGGTGAAGCTCAGGTTGTTGAGCATCATCTGGTTGATGCTGCGGGCACCAAGGCTCCCCCCAACCACCAGCACTACTGGCAGGTCGGGGCTCAGTCCGAAGTGTTGCAGCCCCTCCTCCCGCGTGGCTGTCATCTGCTCGATGGCTTCACGCACAGGATTGCCGGTGAGCACTATCTTCTCTTTCGGGAAGAAACGGTCCATTCCGTCGTAGGCTACGCAGATGGTGTCTGCGCTGCGGGCCAGGCTCTTGTTGGTGAGTCCGGCATAGGAGTTCTGCTCCTGGATAAGGATGGGGAACCCCATGCTGGCGGCTTCTTTCAGCGTTGGCTCGCTTGCAAAGCCCCCCACGCCCACCACTATGTCTGGATTGAATTGTTTCAGTATCTTGTGTACCATGTTGCGGCTCTTCAGTATGCGGAAAGGCAGCTGCAGGTTCTTGGCTATGTTCTGCAGTGTCAACTTGCGTTGCAATCCGGCAATGGGCAACCCCTTGATGGGATAGCCTGCCGCCGGAACCTTCTCCATCTCCATGCGACCTTCGGCACCGACAAAGAGTATGTCGGCGTCAGGCCGGCGCTTCTTGATGGCGTTCGCTATCGCTACCGCTGGGAATATGTGTCCTCCTGTTCCTCCTCCACTTACTATTGCCTTCATAGAATGTTTATGGTTTTAAAGATATAAATTTATGTTTATCAATGTAACAAAATATAGTTGTCAAGGTTTAGGCGACCTATAAAAAATGCTTTCAATCATCACCGTCGTTCGTTGTCGGTGTCTCTTGCTTTTGTGCTACAGCCTGGGCCTCTTTCTGGCGTTCGACATCGGCCGCAACCGCCTGTATCACGCCCACGCCGCATCCCAAGAAGAGGTAGGCTGTACCGCCGTAGCTGATGAACGGCAGCGTCTGTCCCGTGACGGGCAGAGCACCGACGGCTACGCTCATGTTGACGAGAGCCTGCAGGTATATCACCGTGCCAAAGCCCGCGACGGTCAGCTTGCCGAACGTGCCCGGACACCTCTTCACCAGTCTGATACATCGCAGGTAGAAGATGGCGTATAGCGCAAACACTATCATGGCTCCGATGAAGCCGCTCTCTTCGATGATGATGGCATAGATGAAGTCGTTGTGAGCCTGTGTCATCAGACGTCCGTGTATGGTGTTGCCTACACGTTTGCCGAACACTCCGCCTCTGGCTATGGCCATCCTTGCAATGTTCTCCTGCGTCATAGCGTTCTCTTCGGGGTTGAGCCACGAGTAGACGCGGTGTCCCCATGTGGCTTGACGTTCGATGACATTCTCCTGTGCTTCGCCCGAGATGATGTATTTCTCGTATCGGTAGTAGCTGACGGCCAGAAACCCGACTACTATCACCACGCCTACGGCAAACACACGCCACCAATATCTCTTGTTCACCCCACCCAGGTACATCATGATGTAGCACGACAGGAATATCAGAGCGGCGGTGGAGAAGTTCTCCGGCATGACAAATCCGGCCACCAGTGCGATGTAGAACAGCAACTGGATGAACGTCCCGAGGTCTTGCGTCTGTTCCTTTTTCAGGGCTATGATGCGGGCAACGAAGATGATGAGCATCACCTTGGCGATCTCCGACGGCTGGAACTGGCCCATGCCGGGTATCACCACCCAGCGGCGACCCAGTGCAAGCAGTATTACGAGCAGCACCAGCGATGCCCAGTAGCCCAGCACCGCGAAACGCGAGAAGTAGCGGTAGTTGACACGCGAGAGCAGTATGATGGCCACATAGGTGACGACCACGATGGCCAAATGTTTAAGGAACAGCCCTGTCGGTCCGGGACCGCGATGCGTATAGGCCTCCAGCCCTATCGAGCTGTAGACGGCTGCCAGCGACACGAGGCTGAGCAGGAAGAACACTACCCAGATGCCAGTATCGCCTCGGAATATGCTTTTAAGTTTCATAGTTCATTTACCTCTTGACGGAACATCTCGCCCCACTCTTCGGTGCGGGTGTCGTCGTTGCACGACGGCGAGAATAGCACCTTGACGTCGTCCGAGTCGTAGAAGTAGGCGCGATGCAATGCGTCGTGCATGTTGTTGCATTGTTCTATTTGCGGCACCATGGAGCCGAAGTTTTTCTTCATCTCTGTGGCGTCGCCCAGCACAAGCATCATCCTCACTTTGCGCAATGCCAAGGGCATCAGGCGCCGGTAGTCGGCTTCTTTGTCGCCGGCACATGCAATCCACACCACGCCGCCTTGCATGCTCTCCAGCGAGTACCAGGTGGCATTCACCGTTCTGGCGGCGGCGTCGTTGATGTATTCTCTGCCGCGTATGGTGGCGGTGTGTTCAAGCCTGTAGCTTGTCTCCTCCATGCGGTTGAAGCATGCTCGCAGTGCGCTGTTGCGCATCGCTTTCAGTTTTTGTGTGTCCATGCCGGCCAATCCGACATGCGGGCGGTCAAAACCGCGTTTAACCAGAGTCTCTATGCTCATTGTTGTTGTTTTATCGTAGTTTGAGTGTCGACAATGTGAATATTGCAAGCAGTATGGAGATAATGATGAACCGTGTCACCACCTTCTCCTCGGCGATGCCTTTTTTCTGGTAGTGGTGGTGCAGCGGCGTCATGCGGAACGGACGTTTCTCGACGGGTACCACCTCGTTGGGTGCCAGTTTGTATTTCCGACGGTAACGCTTGCAGTAGGCGGTCTGTATTATCACCGACAGGTCCTCCACCAGATAGATGCCGCAGAGCACTGGCAACAGCAG
>FLNX01004570.1_pt1 | contig 35236 bp, 36 predicted proteins | sample 1140341 | NCBI WGS metagenome assembly FLNX01 (sample SAMEA3878208, study PRJEB12797) | bioreactor metagenome | biome: Moose rumen | place: Sweden | collected 2011-10 | reverse complement strand
AAACAGAAAAATTACTCCCCGTGAACCCCGTGCATCGTATGAACGGGATAAATTCAGCGAGAACTAACCAATAAACTGCAATTTATGTTTTTATGGACCGAGCATACGAAAATTCTATGGAGCATACCGCTTCCAAGGTTGACAGGACAAGCCTGTCGGCATATAATAAGCTAGTTACTATATTATATATGAAATTGCAAAGGGGCGTTAAACATGGCAGATAAAAAGGTCATGCTGACCGAAGATGGTTATAATAAACTGGTCGAAAAACTCAATTACCTTAAAAGTGTACGGCGTATCGAGGTGGCTGAACGACTGAAGGCCGCAATTGCCCTGGGTGACCTTTCCGAGAACTCCGAGTATGATGATGCCAAGAACGAGCAGGCTTTCCTTGAAGGTGAAATTCAGGATTTGGAAGCCAAAATCCGTAATTCTGATATCATCAAAGCCGGCAGCGGTGATGTGATACAGATGGGTTCCCGTGTATCTGTTGTGGATTTGGAATTTGCTGAAGACGGCCCGGAAACCTTTATGATTGTCGGTTCGACAGAAGCTGACCCTGACGAGGGCAAGATTTCCAATGAATCTCCGTTGGGACAGGCGCTTTTGGGTCAGAAGGTCGGTGCCGTGGTGGATGTTCATGCTCCGGCCGGCATCATTAAGTATGAAATCAAGGAAATTTTAAGCTGATAGCTTAGTATAGATAGGAGACATTGCATTTATGGCAGAGAATAAGCAGCAGCAGGCTCCGGTGGAGGACCTCAATGAAATGATGAAGGTCCGCCGCGAAAAGATGGAGGCTTTCAAGGAGCTGGGCGTAGCTCCTTTTGGTCATCGTTATGAGGTGACGGCTTATGCGGCAGATATCAAAAAAGAGAATGAAGGTTTGGAAGGGGACGAAGAAGGCCCCGAGGTGTTTATCGCCGGACGTCTGATGGCTATCCGTGGTCACGGCAAGGCCTCTTTCTGTACGCTGAATGACCGCACCGGCAATATTCAGGTGTACTTTAAGATTGATGTACTGGGTGAAGAAAAGTACAAGGGTCAGTTCCGCCGTTTGGATATTGGTGATATAATCGGCATCCGCGGTGTGGTGTTCAAGACCCATCGCGGTGAAGTTACGGTTCGGGTTGAGGACTTTGACCTGCTCTCCAAGTCGCTCCGTCCGCTGCCGGAAAAATTCCACGGCCTGCAGGACGTGGATATCCGCTATCGTCAGCGCTACCTTGACCTTATCATGAATCAGGATGTGCGCGAGACTTTCCGCCGCCGCACCAAGACCATCAACTCCATTCGTGAATATCTTGACGCACGCGGTTATTTGGAAGTAGAGACGCCGGTGCTCTCGACCATTGCCGGCGGTGCAGCTGCTCGTCCGTTTATCACCCATCACAACACGCTCGACATTGACCTCTACCTGCGCATTGCTACGGAACTCAACCTCAAGCGCCTGATTGTGGGCGGTCTTGACCGTGTTTATGAAATCGGCCGTATCTTCCGCAACGAAGGTATGGACGTGCGTCATAACCCTGAGTTTACTTCCATCGAGTTCTATCAGGCGTTTGCCGATTACAACGATATGATGGATTTGACCGAGGGCATTGTCGTCAACGCCGCCGAAAAGGTACTGGGCACGACGGTTATCAACTATCAGGGCGTGGACATTGACCTGTCAAAAGTCAAGCGCATCAGCATGAACGATGCTGTTAAGGAAGCTACGGGCAAGGATTTCATGGCCTGCGAAACCGTAGAAGAAGCCCGCAAGCTGGCTGATGAAATCGGTGTTCCTTATGAAGAGCGCCATGGTATCGGCGGTATCCTAAATCAGGCGTTTGAGGAAAAAGTCGAAGAATCCCTCATACAGCCGACCTTTATCACGGGTCATCCTACGGAAATTTCGCCGCTGGCCAAGCGCAATGCTGAAGACCCGCGGATTACTGACCGTTTTGAGTTCTTCATTTATGGCCGTGAACTGGCTAATGGCTTTACCGAGCTCAATGACCCCATCGACCAGAAGGGCCGTTTTGAAGACCAGCTCAAACAGCGCGAAGCTGGTGACGATGAAGCGCATGGCATGGACGAAGATTTCGTCATGGCTCTTGAATACGGTTTGCCCCCCACGGGCGGCGTAGGTATCGGCATTGACCGTCTGGTTATGTTCCTGACGGACGCTGCTTCTATCCGCGATGTACTGTTATTCCCGACGATGAAGCCACTGGCTGACCAATAAGATATAAAAAAACCTGACCTGTCAAATTGACAAGTCAGGTTTTTCGCTTTGAAATTACTTTTGAGTGCTAATTCGCGGCAATAACAGAAAGGCTGTCAGCGCCAGAATAAAACCGACAGCGCTCGTAGTCTGACCGCTGGTCATAAAGCCGATAATCTTTTCGGCATAATCGCCGCGCAAAAATTCCAGTCCAAAACGTGCTGCGCAGTAGAGCATGACGTAGAGAGCAAAGCACTGTCCTTTAGCGTGTTTTACCGCAGCCCGATAGATGAGCAGCAGAGCAAAGATGACAATGTCCAGCTGACCTTCCCAAATCTCTGCCGGCCAAAGAGGCTGCTGGCCATAAGTGTGGGCAGCCAGCGTGGTTGCCGGATAAATGATGCCAAAATTTCCGCCGGTAGGGGCACCAAAAGCGTCACCGTTCAAAAGATTGGCGCAGCGTCCCAAAGCCTGCCCCAAAATAATGGCCGGGGCTAAAACATCCATGAGGTGCAGGGTGTCGAGCTTATGATGCCGGCAATAGCAGACTCCCGTGAGAACGCCCAGCAGGACACCGCCCTGAATCGCCATGCCGCCCTGCCAGACATTGAGAACTTCTGAGAGATGGTGTGAGTAGTAATCCCAGTCAAAAAAGAACACATCCCAAAGCCGGGCGCCCAGCAGGCCGGACAGGCCGCAGTAAATTCCTAAATCCACGATGTGCTTTTCTGCCCCACGGCCATCCTGTTTGGCGAGAAAATAACCCACGCCAGTCGCCAGAATGATGGAGAGGGAGAGGACTAATCCATAAGCACGCACGGGAAAGTCTCCGATGAAAAATAAATACTGGTGCATTTGCTTCGTCTCCTAAATGCTGAATGTTATAACCTGTCCCTCATTATAACCTATGGGGGGCTTTTTTGCTATATTTCTTTTAACTGAGCCTTACTTATGCTATAATAATGGGATGTATGAACAGAATAAAATTATTCGAGGTGTTTTTCATGGAATTGAGCATGGATATTTTGGTAAAACGGTTTGAGGATTACGTGAGCTTTGACACGCAGTCCGATGAAGACAATGACAAGGCCTGCCCCAGCACACCGGGACAAATGATTCTGGCCAAGCATTTAGCCGAAGAACTGAAAGAAATCGGGCTTGAGGATGTGGAACTCGATAATCATGGCTATGTGATGGCCACTTTGCCAGCCAATGGCATGACTGAAGCACCGACGGTGGGCTTTATCGCTCATGTGGATACGAGCCCTTCAGCCTCCGGCAAGGACATAAAGCCGCAGATTGTAAGGAATTATGATGGCAGGGATGTCCTTCTGAACCAAGACAAGAACATCGTTTTCTCCACCAAGGCTTTCCCCGAGGTGTTAAAGTACAAGGGACAGGACATCATGTTTACCGATGGCACCACTCTGTTGGGAGCAGACGATAAGGCCGGAGTTACGGCCATTGTCAGCGCGATGGAATATCTGGTGCAGCACACCGAAGTAAAGCATGGCAAAATCCGTGTGGGCTTTACGCCTGATGAGGAAACGGGCCGCAGTGCTGATAAATTTGATGTGGCTAAATTTGCTGCTGATTTTGCTTATACGGTTGATGGCGGCGAGCTTGGGGGCTTGGAGTATGAAAATTTCAATGCTGCCAATCCGACGATTGTCTTTCATGGTGTCAGCGTCCATACCGGCGACGGCAAGGGCAAGATGAAAAATGCCCTGTCGATTGCCTGTGAGTGGCAGCAGATGCTCCCGGCAGGGGAAAAGCCGGAATACACGGAGGGGCATGAAGGCTTTTACCATGTGTACAAGATGTCCGGCGACGTGGAAACCTGTACCATGATGATGCTGATTCGTGACCATGACAAGGATAAATTCAACCAGCGCAAAGCATATCTTGATAAGCTGGCGGCGTTCTTCAATCAGAAATACGGCGAGGGCACGGTGGAAGTAAAACATCATGATGTGTACTTCAATATGCTGGAAAAAATTGCGGATGGCAATATGTATGTGGTGAATCTGGCTAAAGAGGCTATGCTGGCTGCCGGGGTTACGCCCGATGTGCAGCCGATTCGCGGCGGTACGGATGGTGCGCGTCTGTCCTTTATGGGGCTTCCCTGCCCCAATATCTTTACCGGCGGCGCTAATTTCCATGGCCGATTTGAATATCTGCCGTTGGAGTCCCTTAAAAAAGCCGGCGAAACGGTTTTACAAATCGCTGTCGGGGCCGGCAAGCTGAAAAAATAAGGAGATTATATGGCATTACTTGAAATTTTAAAGGCCGGCAATCCGGTGTTAAAGAAAAAGTCTGTACCTGTGGAACGGGTGGACAAGAACCTGAAAAAACTGCTGGATGATATGGCAGAGACCATGTATGCCCATGATGGTGTAGGTCTGGCAGCGCCGCAGGTGGGCAGGAATATCTGTGTGGTAGTCATTGACTGCCAGGATGACCACGGCCTGCTGGAGATGATAAATCCCGTTATCACCTTTAGGGAAGGCGAGGCTGTGGACACAGAGGGGTGCTTGTCTGTCCCGGAAATTTACGGTGAAGTTTCCAGAGCTGCCAAGGTGAAGGTGCAGTTCATCAACCGCCGTGGCAAGCTGCAGACGCTCACCGCAACGGGGTTATTGGCTCGCTGCATTCAGCATGAACTCGACCACTTGGAAGGACAGCTCTTTATTGATATTGCCAAGAGCTTGCATAGGGGGAATCAGGCGTGAAGAAGTTCCGTGTAGTCTTTATGGGAACACCGGATTTCGCGGTGCCTTGTTTGGCAGCGCTGCACGAGCAATGCGAGGTCATAGCTGTAATTACACAGCCGGATAAGCCCCGGGGCAGAGGTCAGAAGCTGCTGCCGTCGCCGGTAAAGGCCTGGGCTGTAGAGCACGGCCTGCCGGTATATCAGCCGGAAAAAATCAAGACGGAGGAGTTTACGGCGCAGCTTGAGGCCATGCAGCCTGATTTGATGGTGGTGGTGGCTTTTGGCCAGATTTTATCGCAGCGGATTTTGGATATTCCGCCCTGCGGCTGTATCAATGTACATGCTTCGCTGCTGCCGCGGTATCGTGGCGCGGCCCCCATGCAGTGGTGTGTTATCAATGGTGAGACAAAGACCGGCGTTACCACGATGTTTATGGACGCCGGCCTGGACACAGGCGATATGCTGTTAAAGGCTGAAATGCCTATCGGTGAGGATACCACCCTTGAAGAAGTGCATGACGGGCTGATGTCCATGGGCGCCAGGGTTCTCATGGAAACGCTGGAAAAAATGTCAGAGGGAACTTTAGTGCGTATTCCTCAGACGGGGGAATCAAATTATGCACCTATGCTGACAAAGCTGACAGGTCAGATTGACTGGTCAAAACCGGCGCAGGACGTTCATAATCTGGTCAGGGGCCTTAATTCATGGCCGGGAGCTTATAGCTTTATTGATGAGGCTAAGTACAAGATTTGGCGTACTCGCCGTACAGGTGAAAAGACGAAACTTACGGCTGGCAGTATCGTCCAGGCTGATAAGAAGGCCGGTTTGTTCGTAGCGGCAGGCGATGAAGTGCTGGAGATTCTGGAACTGCAGGCTCCGGGGAAGAAGAAAATGAAGGCCGTGGATTATCTCAATGGCCATGAGTTTGATTCACGGGCTAAATTCAGCTGAGAGCTGACAGCGGCACAATGCAGTGCGCCGCAGGTTGTTGGAGATTTCAATGACAGATTTGGCAAATAAACAAGAAAAAACAAAATTTACCCTGCCTAAACGGCCGCAAAAGCGGCTGTTTATTGGCATGTTGTTATTGACCACTGTCCTTATGGCTTTGGTGCTTTATGGCTTGTGGTACATAGCAAAGCCGGGACTTTTGGGCATTGCTGATTTTCTGCCGCTGGCAGTGGGGGCTGTTTTCAGCCTGATTACGCTGGTGGCTTTGCTCGGTATTGTCAATATGATACTGGCAGTAAACGGTCTGCCCAGGCTGCCTTTTTTGCAGCGGCAGAACTATGAGCTTATCAATATGCTGTTCCCGGCAGCGGTGCGCCTTGCCAAAATCTTTGGCATCAGCCGCCGCCGTCTGGAAGGCTCCTTTATTGCCACCAGCAATATGATGTTTAACAACATGGGCATCAGGGTACCGGCGGAGAAGCTGCTGGTAGTTACACCACACTGCCTGCAGCTGGCTACGTGTCCACACAAGATTACGCGTGATCCGCATAACTGCAAGCGCTGCGGCGGCTGCGACATCGGTTCACTGGTGACGCTGGCCGATGAAATGGGCTTTACCTTTTTTGTAGCTACGGGCGGCACATTAGCCAGACAGGTGGTTTATAAGACACGGCCGCAGGCGGTACTGGCTATAGCCTGCGAACGGGATTTGATGAGCGGTATTCAGGATGTCTATCCTCTGCCGGCAGTGGGGGTGCTGAATATCCGTCCCAACGGGCCGTGCTATAATACCCGTGTTGACATGTCAGAAGTGCGCAGACAGTTAGAGAAAATCATTATTCCCAAGGAGCAAGATGATGGATAAAGCAAGGAAACTTGCCTGTGAAGTATTAAATGAAGTTCATGAAAAAAAAGCTTACGCCAATGTGGCGCTGGTAAAACATTTGCGCAAGGCTGAACTTAGTGACCAGGACCGGCGCTTTGCCACCGAGCTGGTTTACGGGACAGTGAAGGCCGGAGACACACTGGACTGGATATTGCGCCGTTATGTGAACCGTCCGTTAAAAAAGATTCCGCCGATGATTCGTGAGGTTCTGCGTCTGGGAATATATCAGCTGTTTTATCTTGATAAGGTGCCGGCTTCGGCTGCCTGCAATACGGCAGTGGAGCTGGCCAAGAAGTACAGCCATGCCGGTACGGTGAAATTTGTCAACGCTGTCCTGCGGACGGCGGTGCGTGAGTCGGAAAAGGCGGTTTTTCCCACGGGGAAAGGCAGGGAAACAGAAGGGCTGGCTCTTCGGGAGCAGCATCCATATTGGCTGGTAAAGCGCTGGGTGAAGCAGTTTGGCTGGGCCGAGGCCGAGGCTCTGTGCAGGTTCAACAACAGTCAGCCGCTATTGTCGGTGCGGACGAATACCCTTAAGACGAGCCGCGGTGAGCTGCTGAAATCCCTGGAAGCTGCGGGAGCCGAGGTGCAGGAAAGCTGCTGGACGGACGAGGGCGTGCTGGTTACGGCGCACGGTGCTTTGGATGAGCTGGCGCCGTTGCAGGACGGACGCTGTCAGGTACAGGATGAAAGCTCTATGCTGGTGGCTCATGTGGTTGACCCTCAGCCCGGAGAACTGATTATCGACTGCTGCAGCGCTCCGGGAGGCAAGACTACCCACATGGCGGCACTGATGAAGAACAATGGCCGCATTGTGGCCGGTGATATTTACGAGCATAAGCTGGAACGCATTGCAGAAAATGCCCGGCGTCTGGGGATTGACATTATCGAGCCGACATTGCTGGATGCCCGTGAAGTGGGTGAAGAGTACGAGGCCATGGCCGACAGGGTGCTGGTAGACGCTCCCTGTTCCGGGCTTGGTGTTTTGCGCCGCAAGCCCGATGCCCGTTGGAATAAAAGCGCAGAGGAAATAGGCCGGCTGCCGGAATTGCAGCTGCAGATACTGCACAGTGCCGCCAAGGCGTTAAAAAACGGTGGTGTGCTGGTCTACAGTACCTGTACGATAGAACCGGGAGAAAATCAGGAGGTTGTGGCAAAATTTTTGGCCGCACATCAGGAATTTGCTCTGGAAAAGGCCGGTGATTATTTACAGCCAAGGCGTCAGGCGGACATGGTGCAGCTCTATCCCCAGCGCGACGGCACCGATGGCTTTTTTATCGCCCGTATGCGCAAGGTGAAAGGATAAGTTAAGTGATAAATATATTTGGCATGCCATTACAGGAATTGCAGGCAGCGTTAAAGCCTTACAATGTGCCGGGCTTCCGCGCCAAGCAGATTGCTCAGTGGCTTTATCAAAAAGGCGTGGTTGACTTTGGGGAGATGACAAATCTTTCCAAGGACTTACGGGCGCAGCTGGCGCAAGTTTTTATAATTGCCCGGCCGCAGATTAAGGCACGGCTGGACTCGCAGGATGAAAGAACGATCAAGTTTTTGCTGGAGTACACCGATGGGACGGCTATCGAGACGGTGCTGATGCGCCAGCCTTATGGCAACAGCATTTGTGTATCTACGCAGGCAGGCTGTAATATGGGCTGTGCCTTTTGCGCATCGACTCTGCATGGTATGTCCCGTGACCTGACCTGCGGTGAAATTCTGGCTCAGGCAGTAATCATAAACGATATGCTCCGGGAAGAGAGCGGCGGCAAGGTGGATACTATGGTCATCATGGGCAGCGGAGAACCTTTGATGAATTATGAAGAAGTGCTGAAATTCCTGCGGCTGATTCATGAGCCCTATACATTGGGCATGGGCTATCGCAATATCACCCTGTCCACCTCGGGAATTGTACCGCGGATGTATCAGCTGGCAGAAGAGGGGCTGCCCGTATCCCTGTCGGTATCGCTGCATGCCCCCAATCAGGAGCTGCGCTCCCGGCTGATGCCGATAAACCGCAAGTATCCGTTAAAGGATGTAGTGGCGGCGGCCAGGAATTATGCTGACAAAACCAAACGGCGCGTGACCTATGAGTACATTCTGATTGATGGTGTTAATGACGGGGAGGCGCAGGCCAGGGAACTGGTGGCATTGCTGCGCGGGCAGCTGGCCAGTGTCAACCTCATTCCCATAAATCCCGTGGTGGAGCGTAATTTGCTGCGTCCCTCCAAGAGCAGGATTGACTGGTTTGAAGGTTATCTTGCCAGTCATCATGTGAACGTCACGGTGCGCCGGGAAATGGGTACGGACATTCAGGCGGCCTGTGGTCAGCTTCGCAATAAACATCTTGAAAAATGATGTACCCATGGTAAAATTACGATATAACGAGGCAAGAAAATGTCCCCCACCTCAGCAGGTGGGGGCACGAATACCAAAACAGGCGGCGAGCATATCTCCCGCCTCGTTGAAACGCCAAGAGGAAGTTTTGCCTATGGCAAAACTGGAACAACGGCGTTATAATATACAGCTGTGTTTCCGACTGTGAAGGAGGCCTGAGCAATATGGGCATACGCAAATGGGAAACATTTTTAGAAAACCATATCGAAGGATTTTTCAATAAACGCTTTAGCAGCGACCTGGAACCGGTGGAGCTCATAAAAGGGCTGGAAAAGGAAATTGCCAGGCAGGGCAACGGCAAAGCCCAAAAAAATATTCCCAATCAGTACGTGCTGTTCATGTCAAAGGAGGATTATCAGCGTCTCTGCGCTCAGCGTATAATGGATGAACTTTATGTAGCTGTGGAAAAACAGGTCATCCTGCAGGACTATCTGATTCCCGGCAAGCTGATGGTAAGCTGTCAGATAGACAGCACTATGCAGCGGGGGATGTATGAGATAAAGTCCCGGTTTACGGAGGAAAAGCCTGCCGGAAACAGTGATGAACCCAATACGCTGGTGCTGGCCAAGCCGTCCCTTAGCGGCAGCAAGCAGCCTTTGAACCTGCCCCGCGACTTGCGGACGGCCTGTCTCAGGGTTGTAAAGGGCCCTGATAAGGACGCCTATCTGGAAATCGGTGAGCAGCAGGTATATATCGGCAGACGCGAAAAGAACGAGTTTATTTTGACGGATACTAAAGCCTCGCGCCTGCATGCCTGGATTGCTTATGAAAATCACCGTCATGTGCTTTACGATGCGCAAAGCACTAACGGTACAGCGGTAAACGGCAAGGCCGTGGAATCCTGCTGCCTGCAGGCAGGGGATGAGATAAGCATCGGGGCAACGGTTCTGGTATACGAGGTGATTTGAGTGCCGACAACGGCGGTATTGATAAAGGCAGTCAGGGTCATGCTGGAATACGGCATGCTCCTGTGGCTGATATTTTTTGTGTTGCGTCTGATGGATAAGATGTTTAAGGATGTGCGTCAGGAACTGCGCAAACAGCGCAGACCTGTTTACGACAAAAATGAGGCCGTTATATCTGTGGTGGAGGCAGAGGAAGAATCCCTGGCAGGCAGACGGTTTGCTTTTCACGATGAAATTACCATAGGACGGAGTCAGGAAAATGATGTGGTTATTCCTGAGAATTTCGTTTCGCATCGTCATACGACGATTTTTCTTCATGGAGCCCAGTATGTAATCGAGGATTTAGGCAGTGTTAATCACACCTATGTAAACGGCAAGGTTTTACAGGGGAAAGCCTATTTAAAATCAGGTGACTTGATTCGTATTGGCATGGTTACCCTAAAGTTCGAGAGGTGAACGGATTGAAGCAGGTTTTTGCAGCTACCGATGTGGGACTTGTGCGCAAAGGTAACGAAGATAATTTAGCGGTATTTGATTCTGTATATGTAGTAGCCGATGGCATGGGCGGTGAAGCTGCCGGCGAAGTGGCCAGCAAGATTCTGGTGGACAAGGTTAAGGAAGTTTTAGCCCGGCGTGGAACGCTCTCGCAGGCGGAGCTCTGTGACGCCATTAAAGCTGCCAATCAGGCAATTCGTAACTGCGTCTGTGAACATCCCGACTACGAGGGCATGGGGACTACAGCCACTATGCTGCATGTCAATGACAATGATGATGGCGCTGTCTGGGCACATGTAGGCGACAGCCGTCTCTATGTCATGCCTGCCGGCAGTGATAAATTGGTGCAGATAACAGCTGACCATTCCTATGTTGAGGAATTATTGCGCAAGGGTACAATTACCCCGGAAGAGGCACAGCATCATCCGCAGCGCAATATGCTGACCAGAGCTGTCGGGGCTATGGAAAATCTGCAGGTAGACAGTGGCGAGCTGACCGTGAACAAGGGCGATGTATTCCTGATGGCTACGGATGGCCTGATGAAGCATGTGGCAGATGGGGAGATTGTCCGCATTCTGCGCAGCTCCACGGAAAACCCGGCGCAGGATTTAATCAAGGCTGCTTTAGCGGACGGCGGCTCTGACAATGTGACAGTAATCGTGGTGGGGATATCATGAAAAGCATTGGTTTTCTTACAGCTCCGCTGGGGATATTTTTGTGCGGCATGAGCATTTTGTACATGAAAATGCAGGCTGCTGGTGTGCAGGTTTCCGCAAAGACACTGCAGGAGCCGCTGGTGTATCTGCCTTATCTGGCAGTGGTGATATTCTTGACCGCTATAATTCAGACAGTGGTAATCAAGCGTAATTTGGATATCTATATACTGCCCTTGATTTTGATGCTGGTGAGCATCGGACTGGTGGAAATCGCCAGATTAAAGCCCGTGCTGCTGCTAAGGCAGATGCAATGGCTGTGTATTGCCATGCTGGTGATGTTTGTGGTCATCCGCCTGTGGCCGCGTATACGGCGGCTGCTGGCTTATCCGTATATTTTAGGCATAGGCTGCGTGCTGCTTTTGGGACTGCCCTTGCTTTGCGGTACGGAGATAGGCGGCAGTAAAAACTGGCTGGTACTTGGGCCGGTATCCTTGCAGCCTTCGGAATTTGGCAAAATCGTGTTGCTCTTTTTTCTGGCCTCGTATTTGGCTGACCATCGCCGGGTGCTTACATTGCCGGCACACAAATTCTTGTTTCTGCAGCTGCCGCCCTTGCGTTTTATCGCGCCCCTTATTTGTATTTGGGGACTGGCAGTGCTGATGTTCGTGGTAGAAAAGGATTTGGGCTCGGCTTTGCTCTTTTTCGGCATGGCGCTTTTGATGACCTATATGGCGACAGGCAGTAAATCCTATGTATTTTTGGCTCTGGCCTTTATTTTTGTGGCAGCGGCAGCCAGCTACGCCCTGTTTGGGCATGTACGTGTGCGTTTTGACATTTGGTTTGACCCGTGGCAGGACCCCAACGGCATGGCTTATCAGGTAGTGCAGTCCCTCTTTGCCATAGGGACTGGCGGTATTTGGGGCACAGGCTTTGGCTTTGGGCACCCCGGCTTCATTCCCGAGGTGCATACGGACTTTATTTTCTCTGCGATTGTGGAGGAGATGGGACTGGCGGCCGGCATTATGCTGATAGCCTGTTATGTTCTGCTCTTTTGGCGTGGAATCAGGGCTTCACTGCGGCAGAAAAATACCAGCGAGGCACTGCTCATGGCCGGCTGTGCTACGCTGATAATTTTGCAGATGTTTATTATTATAGCCGGTGTGACAAAGTTCCTGCCTTTGACGGGCATTACGCTGCCCTTTGTAAGTTACGGGGGCAGTTCGATGGTATCGAGCTTTATCTTGCTCGCTCTGCTGTTAGCACTGACAAAGGAGCAGGGAAATGGCTGATTGGAAATTAAAACGGCAAATATTGCAAGGCGCGGCTTTCATGCTGCTGGTGGTGGCTCTGCTGGTCTTTTACATCGGCTATCTGGCAGTCTGGAAAGGTGATGCACTGGCCAATAATCCCTTGAATATGCGTCAGGCCGCAGCCCGGGCAGATATACGCCGCGGCAGTATTCTGGACGCACAGGGCCGTGTTCTGGCACAGACCCGCAGCGATGGCCGCCGCAGTTACCCCTTTGGTGAGGTCATGGCTCAGGTTACCGGCTATAACGGGGAAAATATTGGCGGAGCCGGCTTAGAGGGACACGCCAACCGTGCGCTGCTGGGGCTTACTGATGATATGTCGCGGCTGGGACCGCTTACCCAGCTCCTGCAAACGGAGCAGGGCAATGATATAAAAACGACCATCGAGGCTGATGCCCAGCAGGCGGCCTTTGACGGTCTGGACGGCCGCAAAGGGGCAGTGGTGGTGCTTGATGTGGAAACTGGCGCTGTTCTGGCAATGGTAAGTTCTCCGTCCTATGATCCGAATGATATTGAAGCCAACTGGGATAATTTATCCAAGGTGGCTGATGGCCCGCTGCTGAACCGCACGGTTCAGGGCATGTATCCGCCGGGCTCTACGATAAAGCCAATGATTGCCGATGCAGCGCTGACAGAGTCCGTTACCACAGAACAGGAAAATTTTAACTGCTCCGGGGAACTGGACGTAGGAGGCGGCCACAGTATCCGCGAAAGCCACGGGGAAGTTCATGGACAGGTTAATCTGCGCACGGCGTTGACAGAATCCTGCAATGTAACTTTCGGCACTCTGGGTATGCGGCTGCAAGACAACAGGCTAAAGGGCGCTTTTAAGCGGTTTGGTTTTGACCAGTCAATCGGCGGCGATATCGTGATGACAAGTTCGCATCTGCCGGACTTTGGCACTTTAGGCAGTGGTGACCAGGCGCAGACGGCCATCGGTCAGAGTACGCTTTTGGTCACGCCTATGCACATGGCCTTGCTGGCCTCCGCCTTTGCCCATGAAGGTACAATTATGAAGCCTTACTTAGTGCAGCAGGTTGCTACACCGAAGGGGCTGGTGGTGCAGGAGGCAAGACCGGAAAAGTGGCTGACAGCCACAACGGCAGACATGGCCGGCAGGATAGACAGTTTCATGGAAGATGTAGTTACCAAGGGAACGGGACGGGCTGCTCAGGTCAGCGGTGTACGTGTGACCGGCAAAACGGGTACAGCGGAAAACGCTCACGGGGAGGATCATGCGTGGTTCATTGGTTCCGCCCAGCTGCGCAATCGCAAGATAGCCTTTGCCATCATTGTGGAAAACGGCGGCAGCGGCGGTACGGTGGCCGCACCTATTGCCCGTAAGATAATATTGAGTTTACAGAACTAAGCAGGAGCTGTAAAATAGTTTCTAAGTTATTTATGGACAGTTCCTAAAAACCTTGGGGGAGGATCTAATCAATGAACCAGCGTGTATTGGATAACCGCTATGAATTACAGGAACTCATTGGCGGCGGCGGCATGGCTGATGTATATAAAGCTAAAGACCTGCTGCTGGACCGTCCGGTAGCTGTAAAGATATTGCATGAACAATTTAAGCGCGATACAGAATTTATCCAGAAGTTTCATCGGGAGGCTCAGGCGGCAGCCAGACTGTCCCATCCCAATATTGTCAATATATATGATGTCGGTGTGATGGAAGAATCCCATTACATCGTTATGGAATATGTACCGGGCAGCACTTTGAAGGACCGCATAAAGGAGGAAGGTCATCTGCAGGTGGAGACGGCTCTCCGGGTAGCCAGGGACATTGCCAGCGCACTGGCGCATGCCCATGCCAATAATCTGGTACACTGCGATATCAAGCCGCATAATATTTTGATGATGCCAGATGGCAGCGCCAAGGTGGCTGACTTTGGCATTGCCCGGGCGGTTACGGAATCGACGATGACCTATACGGGTAATGTGGTGGGGTCGGTGCATTATTTTTCGCCCGAACAGGCCAAGGGCACGATGATAACCCCGCGCTCTGATGTGTACGCTTTAGGTGTGGTGCTTTATGAGATGCTTACGGGCAAGCTGCCTTTTACCGGGGAAACTCCCGTGGGCATTGCCATGAAACATCTGCAGGAGCAGCCTGTCCCGGTAAGGCAGCTGGATAGCACTATACCGCCGGTGGTTGAAGCGATTGTTTCCCGGATGATGAATAAGGACCCCAACATGAGACCCGGCAGCAAGGAAATCGTCAACGATATAACGCAGGCGCTGCAAATGCTCGGGGGCGGTTTTTCTCCGGCAGCCAGCGATCCTTATGCTACGCAGATATTGCCACGGGTGCAGGAAATAACTCCGGCTGCGCGCAGTGAGCGCTATGGCAGCAGCTATGAGAATGAAGAGCCGGTTCCCGAAAAATCCGTATTCAAATCGAAAAAGTTCATCGTTGGTCTGGCCATGGTTCTGGTGCTGGGCTTCTTTGTGGGGGCGTTTCTGAGCTTTGGCAAGTTCTGGAGCAATTCTGAGGTGGAAGTACCCGATGTTACGGGTAAACAGATGACGCTGGCCAAGCAGATACTTGAGGATAAGCGCCTGCGTGTGAAAGTCGATGAGGAATTTGATGCCGAAGTACCTGCCGGGATGGTCATATCACAAAATCCCGAAGGCGGCTCCAAAGTCAAGGAAGAACGTCTGGTGACCATTAAGGTCAGCAAGGGCGGCGAAAATATCGAAATGCCGGATGTGCGCGGCCTGAAAAGAGCCGATGCCATCGCTAAGCTGGAAAAGATGGGCTTAAAGGTGGGCCGGATAACAGAGAGAAATTCTGATGATGAAGAGGCCGGTGTGATTATTGCCAGTGACCCACGGGCAGGTACAAAAGTGACCAAGGGACTAAGCATTGATCTGGTGGTAAGCAAGGGCAAGAAAGAAAAGAAAGCCTCTGTGCCCGATGTTACGGGACTGCCTCTGGAGGCGGCTCGCAAGGCGCTCGGTAACGCCGGCTTTAAGGTAGGCAGTGTGGAAAATAAAGCCAGCAAGCAGGCAGCCGGGACTGTTATCAGCCAGTCGCCTTCCGGCGGTGCTGAGGCGCTGGCCGGCGAGTCAGTGCATCTGGTAGTGGCTGAGGCTGGCAAGGAAACCGAAGATAAGAACAGCAGCAAGGCGGCAGCTAACGGCAGCAGCAAGGACAATGCTGTGACACCCAAACCCAACGAATCAGCTAAAAGCCGCTGAGCCAATGACAGTGAGGAGCATTTATGCAAACACAGGAAGGCCGTGTGATTAAGGCCTATAACAGCTTTTTCTACGTGCAGACGGAAAACGGGCTGGTCAGCTGCAAGCTGCGCGGCAAATTTAAAAAGACGCGCCGCAGCAGCGGCGTTGTTCCCGGCGACAGAGTGGTTATAGGTATGCTGCCTGATGGAACCGGGGTGGTTGAGGAGCAGCTGCCCCGTATAAGCCTGTTAAAGCGTCCGGCGGTGGCCAACGTCACGCAGGTTATCCTGACCTTTGCGGCAGCCCAGCCTGACCTGCACCCTTTGCTGCTCAATCGCTTTTTGGTGCTGGCAGAATGGTCAGGGCTGGAAAAAATCATTATCTGTGTCAATAAGTCCGATTTGTACAGCGGAGATATTGCTGATTATTTACAGCTGTACGAGGCGGCCGGGTACAGGATACTGCGTGTTTCAGCCAGGGAAAACAGCGGCATTGATGACCTGCGCAATGTACTGCAGGGAGAGGTGACGGTCTTTGCCGGCCCTTCGGGTGTGGGCAAGTCGTCGCTCCTGAACGCTGTTGATGAAAGCCTGCAGCTTATGACAGGTGATGTCAGTGATAAGATTAAGCGGGGAAAACATACGACCAGAGTGGCAGAGCTTATGCCTTACGGTGGCGGATATATCGTGGACACACCGGGCTTTAGCGCCATGGAACTGGGGGAGATTGCTCTGCCGGAGCTGGCTGGTTTTTTCCCGGAGTTCCGGCAGTATCTTGACGCTTGCCGGTTTGCGCCCTGCAGCCATACCCACGAGCCGGATTGCGGCATAAAACAGGCGCTTGCGGCAGGAGCTGTTACTAAAGAACGCTATGAGGCCTATCAGGCCATCTATCAGGAAATACAGGAAAGTCAGAAGTTGAAACGAAAGAAGGAATATAAATGATTAAAGTTGCTCCATCCATTTTGTCGGCAGATTTTGCCCATCTGGCTGACGAGGTGAAAAAGGTAACGGATGCCGGCGCGGAATACATTCACATTGATGTTATGGACGGCTCATTTGTGCCCAATATCACGCTGGGCTCACTGGTGGTAAAAAGCCTGCGTCCTGTCAGCAAGGCGGTTTTTGATGTGCATCTCATGGTAGAGCACCCGGAAAATCAGATTGCCGCTTTTGCTGAAGCCGGTGCTGATATCATTACCTTTCATTGGGAGGCAGCCCGTCATCATCACCGCATTATCCAGCAGATTAAAGCTGCCGGCTGCAAGGCCGGTATTGCGCTGAACCCTGGCACGCCGCTGGCTATGATTGAGGAAATTCTGCAGGAAGTGGATATGGTGCTGATTATGACGGTCAATCCCGGCTTTGGCGGACAGAAGTTCATTGCGTCGCAGCTGGAAAAGATTCACATGCTGCGCCATACCATTGAAGATATGGGATTTACCTGTGATATTGAAGTAGACGGTGGCATTAACGCGGAAACCAGCAAACAGGTACAGGCGGCCGGCGCTAATATTTTGGTAGCAGGTTCGGCTGTTTACGGTGCGGACGATGCGGCAGCAGCCATTAAGGCTATTCGTGGTTAAGGAGATGAAGGTAATGGCAAAAGAAAAAGCAGTGGTACTGCTGTCCGGCGGTTTGGACAGCTGCACCTGTATGGCAGTGGCCAAGGAGGCCGGGTATGAAATATATCCTATCAGCTTCAATTATCATCAGCGCCACAGTATTGAACTGGATGGGGCCAAAAAAATTGCGGCTTTTTACAATGTGCCCAAGCACATGATTATTGAAACCAACATGGATGCCATTGGCGGTTCGGCGCTTACGGACAGCAGCATTGATGTCCCCGAAGGCGATGTCAATCGTGATGATGTGCCGATTACCTATGTACCGGCCAGAAATCTCATTTTTCTGTCTTACGCGATGGCTTATGCCGAAGTCGTGGGCGCTACCCATGTTTACATCGGCGTCAATTCGGTGGATTACTCCGGCTATCCCGACTGCCGTCCGGAGTTTATCCAAAAATTTCAGGAACTGGCCGATTATGCCACCACGGCTACTGCCGTAAACGGTACCAAGATTAAGCTGGAAACTCCTTTGCAGAATTTGTCCAAGAAAGAAATAGTCCAGCTCGGCTCCAGACTGGGAGCGCCCCTGCAGTTTACACATAGCTGCTATAAGGGCGGCGAAAAGGCCTGTGGTGTATGCGACAGCTGCAAGCTGCGTCTGCAGGGCTTTGCCGAAGCCGGTGTAGAAGATCCGGTGGAATATGAAACGCGAGGTTAAGAGGTTAATATGCAGGATGTACAAAATCGTGCCGACGGCCGCGGCATTGATATTCAAAAGGTAGGGATAAAAGAAGCTCATCTGCCTTTTTTGATAAAAACCCGTGAAGGCGGCTATCAGCAGGTTTTGGCCAGAGTGAGATTCACGGTGTCACTGCCCAGCGAATACAAGGGCACACACATGAGCCGCTTTTTGGAAATTCTGATGCCCTGGAGCAAGAAACCGCTGGCAGAGCCGGAGATGGAAGCCATGCTGGGAGAAGCGCTGACCAAATTGGAGGCCAGTTCGGCGGAGGTGGAGCTGTCCTTCAAGTATTTCGTTGACAAGGAAGCACCGGTCAGCGGCCGCCAATCCGTTCTGGATTTGGACTGTTCTTTTACGGGCTGCAAGGATAAGGGTAAGCCCATGGAATTTCAGCTGGGGGTAGAGGTGCCCTTTACATCGCTTTGCCCATGCAGCAAGGAAATCTCTGCCTATGGTGCCCATAATCAGCGCTCAGTAGCCAGAATCCAGCTGCGTTTTAAAGAAGGCTATGACTGTATATATATTGAAGACCTGGCAGAAATGGTGGAGAAACAGGGCTCTTCACCTATTTATCCGCTGCTTAAGCGTGAGGATGAAAAGTTTGTCACGGAGGCAGCCTATGAAAATCCCAAGTTTGTGGAAGATATCCTGAGGGATACGGTACTGACTTTGCGAGAAATTGAAGGGCTTAAATGGTTCTATCTGGAATGTGAAAACTATGAATCCATTCACAATCACAGCGCTTATGCTCAGCATGAGGAAGAATTGTCCTGAGAAGAGCAAAAATAACTATCCTAAGGGACGGTTTGCATGAATAAATTTTACAAGCGGTTTGTGGGTTTAATATTGCTGGTGGTAATTATTTCCGGCGTAGTCATCTACACTACGGTGGATATTAACACGCTGCATAACTTAAACCGGTTTCAGCCGTGGTCAATCGGGTTGGCCGTTTTTGCTGTGGCATTGGGCATGTTTTTTGATGGCAGCCGCCTGATGCACATGGTGAAGATATCCAATGAGAAAATAACTTTATATCAGGCAGTGCAGGTGGTGTTTGGCAATTACTTTCTGGCTTTGCTGACGCCGGGGGCAACCGGCGGAGCCGTGGCGCAGCTGATGTTTTTGCGTCATGCCGGAGTACCTACCGGCAAGGCGACAGTGCTGGTCATTGTCCGCACTCTGCTATCGATTTTTTTCCTGGTGCTCTGCATGCCCTTTATCTTTATGCATGATAACGGCATTGTGCCGGGGGTGTCCAATACTGCGCTGATGATGATAACCATAACGGCCTTTGTTGTCATTGTCGCCATTGTGATTGGCGCCCGGCGCGGCTTTCTTGATTATTTCGTCATCAGGTTTACCCGGCGCATGAAGAATCAGCGGCGCCGCAAGGTCATTGCTTTTTACCGGGATACGAAGTGTGCTATTAACCTGCTCCTGCGTTCCCCCTGGAAAATGCTTTTGGTTTTTGTGGAGTCGGGACTTAATCTGCTGTGTATATATGCTATCGTGCCCTGTCTTCTGCTGGGACTGGGGGTTATGGATGCAGACTGGTACACGGTCATGGGCCGCATGATTTTCCTTAACATGCTTTTGTACTTTACGCCGACTCCCGGAGGCTCGGGCATTGCTGAAGGCGGTTTCGTGCTGCTGTTCAGCGAGACGGTGCCTGCCGGTACCGTAGGGATTGTGGCAGTGTGCTGGCGTCTTATCGCTGAGTACATTCCCTTCTTGATTGGTTTCTACTACACACTGACTGTTTTTGGCCGTGATTTCCTCAATCGTCAGTTAAACAAATAAAAGCCGCCGCAGGGCGGCTTTTTTGAAAGGCAGTGGTATTTGTGGCAGATGAATTGCGCAGCGGCTATACTACCGGGGCTTGTGCTGCGGCCGGGGTCAAAGCCGTGCTTTTATATGAGGCCGGTCTGGAATGGGAGACTGTGGAGCTGACAGCTTTGGACGGTACAAAGCTTATAATTCCCGTAAAGGCTGTCCGGGAAACGGAGCATGGTCTGGAGGCCGAGGTGGTAAAATTCTCCGGCGATGACCCCGATATAACAAATGGTGTTTCTGTGTTTACCGCCTTGCGCCATTTGCCGGGAGCGCCGGAAGAAATTGTCTTTAAAGCCGGCAAGGGCATTGGCAGGGTAACGAAGCCGGGGCTGTCGGTAGCTGTAGGCGAGCCGTCGATAAATCCCGGCCCCCGGCAGCTTATCCGGCAGGTGATAGCAGAGCTTTTGGGCAGTAACAAGCAGCCGCTGGAGGTCACTATCTCCATTCCTGCCGGAGTAGAGCTGGCAAAACAGACGCTCAATCCCATCTTGGGCGTCGAAGGGGGGCTTTCCGTGATTGGCACAACAGGAGTGCTGCGGCCCATGTCGGAAGAGGGGTTTAAAAATTCGCTGGTTCCGCAGATAGATGTGGCATTGGCTGCCGGTTTCACGGACTTAATCTTTGTGCCGGGGAAAATCGGTGAAAGAATTGCGCTCCGTTGGCAGCTGCCCCGTGAAGCAATGGTACAGACCAGCAATTTTATCGGTTTTATGCTGGAGGCAGCCGCCAAGCGCGGCGTAAAACGCATTTTGCTTTTTGGTCATATCGGCAAGCTCGTAAAGGTGGCGGCAGGCGTGTTTTACACGCACAACCGCATTGCCGATGCCCGGCTGGAAACCATGGCGGCTTATGCAGCTGCCGCCGGCCTTGGCAGTCAGGGCGTGCAGCAGCTGCTGGCCAGCAATACCACTGAGGATGCTTTGGCAGTTTTGTCAGCCTGTAATCTGCGGCAGACTGTCTGCCGGCGGCTGGCTCAGCAGGCCAGCTGCCGCGCAGAACGCTATCTTTTTCAAAAGGTGCAGGTGGGTACGGTGCTGGTAAGCCTGAAAGGCGAACTGCTTGGCATGGATGATATGGCTGCCAAGATGGGAAAGGCTTGGGGCTGGGAGGTACAAAATGGATCATAAGATAATTGTAGCCGGCATCGGGCCGGGGAGTGAAGCCTATATTGTGCCGCAGGCGCTGCAGGCCATACGGAGCGCTAAGATTTTGGTCGGCGGACGCAGGGCTTTGCAGCAGTTTTCGCAAGAAGGCCAGCAGACAATGGCTATAACTGCTGATATTGAGAGCGTAATGGATTTTATTGCCTGCCAGCTGACCAATAACGATGTGGTGGTTATGGTGTCGGGCGACCCCGGCTATTACTCCCTGCTGGATGCCCTGCGCCGCAGGTTCCCTTCAGCGTCCCTGCAGGTCATTCCCGGCATCAGCGCCATGCAGTATGCCTTTGCTCGTCTGGCACTGCCCTGGCATGATGCTGTGCTGGCCAGCTTTCACGGCCGTATACCTAAGAATGAGGACATAAGCTATGCTGCTGGGAAAATCATCGGGATGCTGACCGATGGCAAATACAATTCGCACACAATACCAGAGTTATTAAGACAGCAGGGCTGGCCAGCAGAGGCCACATTGCACATTTGCAGCCGCCTGTCCTATGCTGATGAAGAAATCATAACTACGACTTTGGAGAAAGCTGGCTCTATAGATATAAAGGGTCATTGCATATTGGTAGTAGAAGCAAAAAATTAGCAAAAAAATAAAGATAAATTGTCAAAAATTTTCTTGCCAAATGCCGCCGGGCTATGCTATTATGTATGATAGATTGTGAAAAAAGGTATGTCCTATACCAATTTCGCATAATTAAATTATGGTGGTTGATGTATGGAAGTCATTTTGGCAGATTATCTAGGCTTTTGTTATGGCGTAAAACGTGCCGTATCCATTGCTAAGGAAAATGCTTCTTCAGATGGCACAGCCTGCACATTAGGCCCGATAATCCATAATCCGCAGATGGTGGAGCGCTTGAAAGATGAAGGCGTTGGCACTGTTGAAAGTCTGGAGGAGATGGATAAGGGAACGATAATTATCCGTTCCCATGGTGTGGGGCCTGCGGTTTATGCAGATGCGGAAAGGCGCGGTCTGGAACTGGTGGATGCAACCTGTCCGCATGTGAAAAAAGCGCAGCTTTCAGCTAAGGCGTTGGTAGACGATGGCTATAAAGTGGTCATTATCGGTGAAAAACGCCATCCTGAAGTACACAGTATCTTTGAATGGTCTGACTGCAAGGCCGATATTGTGGAAACCGAAGAAGAGGCCGAGGCACTGCATTCCTGTGCTAAATTGGGAATCGTTTGCCAAACAACATTTTCAGGAGATAAGTTCAAGCAGATTGTTTCACGGCTGTTAGAAAAGTCCCGTGATATACGCATACAACGTACCATATGTACAGCTACGGATCAGCGGCAGGCAGCAGCTTTGGAGTTAGCTGCCAAGGTCGATTTAATGCTGGTGATTGGCGGTAAGAACAGTGCCAATACCACGCGGCTGGCGCGGATTTGTGAGGAAAAATGCTTAACTTACCATATCGAAACTGCAGAGGAACTGCAGGACGAGTGGTTTGATAAAATTGAAAAAATTGGTATTACAGCAGGTGCTTCAACACCTGACTGGATTATCAAGGAGGTATATAAAAAGTGTCAGAACAGATGAATATGGAAGAACTCTTGGCAGAGGCCGAAAACGCAATGCCGAATATCGAAGAACGTACAGTTGTTACGGGCGAGGTTATTCAGGTTTCCCGCGATGAGGCTTATGTTGATATCGGATACAAGCAGGAAATTGCTATTCCGAAGCGCGAGCTGGCTTATCCGGCTCCTGAGTCCGCTGAGGACGTAGTAAAAGTCGGCGACAAAATTGATGTTTACATCGTTTCCCTCGGCGGCGACAACGGCGGTATCCTTTCCAAGGTGAAAGCTGACCGCATGGTTGCCTGGAAAGATATGGAAGCTATCATGGAACGCGGCGAAACGGTTCAGGCTCAAATTAACCAGGTGGTCAAGGGCGGTCTCGTAGCTTCTGTAAACGGCCTGCGCGGTTTCATTCCGGCATCCCAGATGGAGCTCCATTTTGTAAAAGACCTGTCCGTATATGTTGGTCAGACTGTTGAATGTGAAATCATCGAAATCGATGTTCACAAGCAGCGTCTGGTTCTCTCCCGTCGCAAGCTCCTCGAAGCTGTACGCGCTGAGAAGGAAGACGAAGTGTTCTCCAACCTGCAGGCTGATACGGTGGTTCGCGGTACTGTTAAGCGTATCGTTGACTACGGTGCATTCATTGACATCGGCGGTGTAGATGGTCTGGCACACATTTCTGATTTGGCTTGGAACCGCGTTAAGCATCCGTCTGACGTTCTGGAAGTTGGTCAGGAACTGGATGTATACGTGAAGAGCATCGATCAGGAGGCAAAGCGCATCTCCCTGTCCGTAAAAGACACCATGCGTGATCCCTGGCTCGACAATGCTGAAAAGTATGCTGAAGGCGACATCATTGAAGGCAAAATCATCAAGCTGACGGACTTCGGTGCTTTCATGGAAATCGAACCGGGCTTTGACGGTCTGATTCCGATGGGTGAGCTGGCTGAAAAGCGCATTGAACGTGCTGACGAGGCTGTTCATGTTGGCGATGAAGTTAAGGTTAAAGTTCTGCGTATCGACACGAAGCGTAAACGCATTTCCTTGTCCATCACGAAAGCTAACTAATAGCCTAAATAAATGAATAAACTCAGGGGAGTGATGTTTTCCATCACTCCTTTGTTTAATTAGAATGAAAGAGAAATGTATGAGCAAAGAATACGCTGGTGTAATTTCCAGAGTAAATGAAGGCAGTCTGGCCGAGGAACTGGAGCTGGTTCCCGGGGATAAAATCATTGCCATCAATGACCAGCCCCTGCGTGATATAATTGACGTCAGCTTTGCCATGGCTGATGAAGAAATTGACCTGCTGGTAGAGCATGCAGACGGCGAGCGGGAAATCATTTCCTTTGATAAGGATTTTGATGAGGAATTAGGCGTAGAATACGAATCGGCAGTATTCGACGGCATAAGAAAATGCGCCAACAACTGTTATTTCTGTTTTGTCAACATGATTGCCCCGAACATGAGGGACAGCCTTTCCATAAAGGATGATGATTACCGGCTGTCCTTTCTCTATGGCAATTTTGTGACCATGACCAATATGGGGCCGGCCGATTTCAAGCGTATCGAGCAGTTCCATCTGTCACCGCTTTATGTATCGGTGCAGTGCATGAATCCCGAACTAAGAGCGCAGATGCTCCGCTGTAAAGGAGCGGCTAAAATCGTTCAGCAGCTGGAGAATCTGGAAAAGGCCGGGGCTGATTATCATACGCAGATTGTCCTCTGTGCAGGCCTTAATGATGGCGCTGAATTGGAGCGTTCTATCAGGGAAATCGCCGCCCGGCGTCCCCATGCCCTGTCCATGGCCGTTGTACCGGTGGGCATCACCAAGTACCGCACCGACCCGTTTCCGTTGCAGCAGTTTGACAGGGAAGGTGCCGCCAAGGTTATTGACATGGCAGAGAAGTGGCAAAAGAAATTTCAGCAGGAGGAGGGGCGTACCTTCCTTTATTTAGGGGATGAATTTTACTTTTTGGCAGGCCGGGAAGTGCCGCCAACGGAATTTTATGATGGCTTTCCCCAGCTGGATAATGGCATCGGGCTGACACGCAGTTTTATCAATGACTGGGAGTTGACAAGTCAGAATGCTGACCTGTCAGAGGGCTATGACGAGCCCTTTATTATTGACGTTGTGACCGGTACGGCTGTGGCGCCGGTTATGAAACAACTGGCGGAATCCCTGCGGGTTAAAAATTTGCAGGTACGCATTGTCCCTGTGGAAAATAAGCACTTTGGCAGTACGGTCAATGTATCGGGCTTGTTGACGGCCAAGGATATACTGGCTGCCTTACGGGAAATGCCCGAAGGGGATAAACGGCAGGCGCTGATTATTCCTGAACCGGCGCTTAGAGCAGGAGAAGATATTTTCCTTGATGACATGACCCTGCAGGAATTTGCCGGACATTTTCCTGCTATCCGTGTCGAGCCGGTGCAGGGCGGCGCAGACTATTATCATGCCCTTACTGACTGGTTAAATTACCATAAAAACCGCAGAGGTGAAACTGCCTATACATGGCAGAGCAATGCAGGCTATACGAAGTCTGCGGAATAAATAAAGAAAGAAGGCTGACAATGAGCAAACCTATCGTTGCCATCGTCGGACGCCCGAATGTGGGCAAGTCCACGCTGTTTAATCAGATTGGCAAGAAACGTGTTTCCATCGTTGATGATATGCCCGGCGTTACCCGGGACAGAATTTATCTGGACGCAGAATGGCTGAACCACGAGTTCACCATGATTGATACAGGCGGTATCGAATTCGATGAAAGCAACCATATCTTAAAATCCATGCGCAGTCAGGCAGAAATCGCCATGGAAGAGGCGGACGTAATCCTCTTTTTGGTGGACGGCCGGGCTGGGCTTACGACCTCGGATGAAGAAGTGGCCAAGATTCTGCGCAATACGAAAAAGCCGGTAATCCTTGGTGTCAATAAAATTGACAGCCCTCAGCTCGAAATGAACATCTATGAGTTCTATAATCTGGGCTTGGGCGACCCCATTCCCTTGTCGGCTACCAATGTCATGAATCTGGGTGACCTTTTGGATGCCATTGTTGCAGCCTTCCCCGAAGAAGTCCCCGAAGAAAAGGACGAGGACGAAATCAGCATTGCCGTTATCGGGCGTCCGAATGTCGGCAAATCCTCGCTGGTTAATCAGCTGTTGGGCGAGGAGCGCGTTATCGTCAGCGATGTGGCGGGGACTACCCGCGATGCCATCGACACGCATTTTGTCAAGGACGATATGAAGTTCATGCTGATTGACACAGCCGGTATGCGCCGCCGCGGCAAGATTGATGAGCCGGTGGAGCGTTATAGCGTCATGCGTTCCCTGCGGGCTATCGACAGAGCCGATGTTGTGCTCATGGTCATCAATGCCTTTGAAGGCATTACCGAGCAGGATAAGAAGATTGCCGGTTATGCCCATGAATCCGGCAAGGGTGTGGTCATTGTTGTCAACAAATGGGATATTTATCCCGAAAAGGATGACAAATCCACCCTGCGCTTTACCGAAGACTTGCGTGAGGAAATCGGCTTTTTGCAGTATGCGCCGGTGCTCTATGCTTCGGCTCTGACCGGCCAGCGTGTGGGCAGGGTTACGGAACTTGTGAAATATGTTGCCGAGCAGCAGTCCATGCGCATTAAGACCAGCGTCTTAAACGAGCTTATTCGTGATGCGGTTTCCATCAATCCGCCGCCGATGCATCGTGGCCGCCGCTTAAAGATTCTCTTTATGACGCAGGCCGATATCAAGCCGCCGAAATTCATAATTTTCGTCAATGACCCGGAACTCATGCACTTTTCCTATTTGCGGTTTATTGAAAATCGTCTCCGGGAAATGTATGGCTTTGAGGGGACACCCATCCGTTTGATTGTCCGGGCGCGTGATGAGGAGGAGGATTACTGATGAGCAATATGCTTATTGCCGCTATCCTGTCCTATGTGCTGGGCTCGATCCCCAATGGCCTGTGGCTCGGTAAAGCCGTCTGGCATACGGACCTTAGGGAACACGGCAGTCATAATATCGGGGCGACCAATGCCTGGCGTACGCTGGGTAAGCCGGCCGGCATTGCCATTTTCCTGTTGGACTTTGCCAAGGGGGCTTTGAGTGTTTATCTCGGTTCGCTTCTGGCAGGCACGCCGGTCTTTATGATTGTCTGCGGTATCTTAGCCATTGTTGGTCATTCCTGTTCACTGTTCCTGAAATTCAAGGGCGGCAAGGGGGTGGCCACGGGGCTTGGCGTCATGGTCATGCTGATGCCTCTGCCGGCCCTGCTGGTCTTTTTGATTTGGCTGGCCATTGTGAAGGTGACGGGCTATGTTTCCTTAGGCTCTATTGTAGCGGCGGCCTGTGTACCGCTGCTGGCCTGGTTCATGGACTACAGTCTGGAATTCATCTTGTTCGGCGTTTTGGCTGCGGCTTTTATCATCATTCGTCATCATGCCAATATCAGCCGTCTTTTGAACGGCACAGAAAGTAAAATAAAAGCTGCAAAATAATAAATAAATGTGTAAAATATATTACTGATTTGAAACAAATGAAACAATTTTCGTAAAAAAAGTATGGGTAATGTAGACGGTTGTAAAATTTATAAGTGACAAATGTATACAATGTATGGTATACTATCTTTTGTCAGTAGAATATTATCCATTGGAGGCGTAATAATGAACGAACAGAAAAGCGGCTTTTTCCTTGTCCGTGAAGAGATTCTTCCCGAAGCGATAAAAAAGACCATTAAAGTAAAGGAAATGCTTAAACGTGGTGATGCACGCACCATCAATGAAGCAGTGGAGAAGATGGAACTGTCCCGTAGTGCTTACTACAAGTATAAGGATTATGTGTTCCCCTTCTACGAGGCCAGCCAGAATAAGATTGTGACGCTTACCTTTTTGCTGGAACATAAAAAAGGCGTGCTGTCCAACGTGCTGAAAACCATTTCAGCTGATTCCGGCAGCGTTATGACCATCAATCAGGGTATCCCCTTACAGGGCGTAGCCAATGCAACGGTGTCCATTGAGACCATGAATCTCAGCGTAGACTTGGAAGCGCTTTTGGACAAGCTGCGCATGGTTGACGGCGTGAAGCGTTTGGAAGTTCTCGGACAGGCATAAGCAAACAGGAAAAGGGGTGTACCACATGCAGAAGGTTATTAAAATCGGAATACTCGGTGCAGGAACGGTCGGATCGGGAGTCATCAAGGTATTGGAGATGAATCGCCGGCAGATTACTGAACGCGTTGGCGCAGAGCTGCAGGTGCAGCAGGTGCTGGTGCGTGACTGCAATAAGGTACGCCCTTTTTTAGACGGTTATAAAGTGACCACGGATATCAATGATATCTTAAACGATAAGGAAATTGATATTGTCGTGGAGCTTATGGGAGGCCTGACGCCTGCTAAGGATTACATGCTGAAAGCCATGGCTGCCGGCAAGCATGTGGTCACGGCCAATAAGGATGTTGTGGCTCAGTTTGGCAAAGAGATGTTTGCCATGGCGGAAGAGAAGAATGTGGATTTTCTCTTTGAAGCCAGTGTCGGCGGTGGTATTCCCATTATCACACCTTTAAAGCAGTGCCTGACGGCCAATCAGGTCACGGAGATTATGGGCATCGTCAATGGCACGACCAATTACATGCTGACCAAAATGACGGAATGCGGCAGTGATTATGACAGTGTCCTGAAAGAAGCGCAGGAAAAGGGCTATGCAGAAGCTAATCCATCAGCTGATGTAGACGGCCTTGACGCTGCCCGTAAAGCGGCTATTCTTGCATCGCTGGCCTTTAATACCAGAGTGGAATTAAAGGACGTATCCGTAGAAGGCATTACGAAAATTACCCCGGAGGATATTGATTACGCTAAAAATCTCGGCTATGTGATAAAACTGCTGGCCGTGGGCAAAGATGTGCCGGAGCATGGCGTTGATGTGCGTGTGCATCCAGTATTCCTGCCCAAGTCGCATCCTTTGGCTGCTGTAAACGGCGTATTCAATGCGATTTTTGTCCGGGGCAATGCCATCGGTGAGGCTATGTTCTATGGGCAGGGAGCAGGCTCTCTGCCTACGGCTTCGGCAGTGGTGTCGGATGTTATTGATGTGTCACGGGATATTGTCAAGGGCACTTTTGGCAAGGTATTGTGTACCTGTTATGAGGAAAAGCCGCTTTGTCCTTTGGACAAGACGGAATCCTCCTATTATGTGCGCCTGCTGGTTGACGATAAGCCCGGCGTGTTGGGATATGTGGCGACGGCCTTTGGCAATGCCGGTGTGAGTCTGGAGTCGGTTATCCAGACTCACCGCAGTGTGGTAGACCACGCTGAAATCGTGGCCATTACCCATCGGGTAGAGCATTCCCAGATTGAGGCGGCGCTTAAAGCGCTGGAAGCACTGGCCGTAGTGGATGAAATTCGCAGTGTCATTCGTGTAGAGCAGGAACGGGGGTAAGAGCTTGGAAAGTCGTAGTATCTGGGTACGGGTTCCGGGAACCAGTGCCAACTGCGGGCCGGGCTTTGATTCCATCGGACTTGCCTGTACGGTCTACAATGATTTGCAGCTGAGCCTGACCCGTGAGCCCGGCTGCAAAATAACCATTAACGGCGCCGGAGCACAAAATATTCCCGTGGACGAGCGCAATATTGTCTGGCGTTCGGTGCAGTATCTCGTAAAACAGGCACAGATGGAAAACCAATATCCTGGTGCGGTAATTCACATGGAAAATCAGGTGCCCCTGTCCCGGGGGCTGGGCAGCAGTGCGACAGCCATTGTGGCAGGTCTTAAGGCTGCCAATGTTTTGCTGGACAATCGTTTCAGCCGCCGGGAACTGTTGCAGTTTGCCACGGATATTGAGGGCCATCCCGATAACGTGGCACCGGCCATTTACGGCGGCTTTACTGTCAGTACCGTGACCAGGGGGGATGTAGAATGCTTTACCTTCATTCCCAAACTGCGGTTAAAGCTGGTGGTGGCAGTCCCCGATTTTCCCTTATCGACCCGTAAGGCCAGGGAGGTTCTGCCGGAAAAGGTATCTATGAAAGATGCCATAAACAATATTGGCAGGGCCGGAATGCTGGTAGCTGCCCTGTGCAAGGGCAATGAAAAATTTTTGAAGAATGTTTTTGAAGATGCTTTGCATCAGCCTTATCGCGCGTCGCTGATTCCGGGGATGTATGAGGTCTTTGCGGCAGCGCGCAAGGCAGGCGCCTTGGGAGCCAGCCTTAGCGGTGCAGGCCCCTGTCTGATGGCTTATACCCTGCAGCGTCACCGTGTGGAAGAAGCCGTTGGTCAGGCTATGCAGGAATGTTTTTTGCGTCATGGCGTAAAGTCTGATATTATGGTATTAGATTTAGACACACGCGGAGCGCATATATTAAATGATAGATGAGATAAAGCCTTCCCGTATGGGGAGGCTTTTGTGAATGTGGCGGTAAAATGACAGAAGATGTATTTGTAAGCAGCCTGCGTCAGGCAGGTGCCAGAGTGTTTATTGTCGGCGGCTGGGTGCGTGATTACCTGCGTCATGTGACGCCGCACGACAAGGATTATCTGGTATGCAATATCATGGAAACAGACTTTCAGCGGATTTTCCCCACGGCCAGGCGTGTGGGGAAATCGTTTCCCGTTTATCTGGTGACTATTGACGGGCAGGCTGTGGAAGTGGTCTTTGCCAGAAAAGAAGTGAAAACTGGACATGGCTACCGGGGCTTTAAGGTGGATTACAGCCGTGACGTGACCTTGGAAGACGATTTGTTCCGCCGGGATACAACGATTAACAGCATAGCAATGGAACTGCCCGGCAGGGAAATTTTCGACCCCTTTAACGGAAGGGCTGATATTGAAGCCGCTATCCTGCGTCCGGTGTCAGACCATTTTGCGGAAGACCCTGTCCGCGCATTGCGGGCTGCCCGGCAGGGGGCGGAATTTTGCTTTAGCCTGTCACCGGAACTTAAGGAGGCCATGCGGAATTGCCGTCTTGAACTGGCAGATGAGCCGTCTGAACGTTTATGGCAGGAATTACTGCGTGCCCTGGCTGGGCCGAAACCATCGGTGTTTTTTAAGGCATTGCAGGAAACGGGGCTTTTGGCTGTAACCTTCCCGGAAATCCACGCGCTTATCGGCAAGACCCAGCCCGAGGCCTTTCATCCCGAAGGCGATGCCTTTGTCCATACGATGCTGGTAGTGGATACGGTGGCGGCAGAAACGGAATCGGTACTGGCCAGATTCTGTGGTCTGGTGCATGACCTGGGGAAGGGGAGAACACCGCAGAAACTGCTGCCTCACCACTATGGACATGAGGAAACAGGGACAGAAGTGCTGATCGCTTGGAATAAGCGGATGACTATGCCGAAAAAATTTATGCAGGCAGGTTTGTTTGTCATCCGCCAGCATATGCGCGCTCCCCGGCTGGAAAAGCCGGGTAAAATTGTCGATTTACTGCTGGCGGCAGCGGCAGCGCCGCTGCCGGTAAGCGATTTTCAGGCGGTGATCAGGGCAGACCATCACAGCCTGCCGCCTTATTTACAGCAGGCGGAAAAAATGATCGCCCGTTTGCAGAGCGTAAATGGCCGAAATGCGCCCCAAGGCTTGAAGGGACCGCAAATCGGCGCATGGGTTCGCGCGGAACAGGTAAAAATATATCAGAGAATGCAAGGTGACTGGAAAAAATGACGAGGCTGCGAAAATACAAAGCCTATATAATTATTTTTGCGCTGACGGTTACAACCATAGGCGGAGCTTTAGGGGCGATACTCTATCAGCAGAATTTGCAGCATGACAGGGAGGCCCGGGATATACAGATGATGGAAACCAGCCGCGTAACGCCGGTATCTTTTTCGCCGATTATCGAGTGGGAAAAGGATGTAAACGCGGTATTCTATGAAGTGGAATTTTTTACTTCCCGTCCCCTGTATATAAAGGCGGACAGTGAATCGCCGTCAGCGGTTTTTCGTTCCCGGCGCATATATCAAAACCGCTATAATCCGCCCCTGGAAGATTTTGCCGGTGATGTATTGGGCAGCAAGCCGGTTTACTGGCGTGTCCGTTCCATGGATTTTGACGGCAGGCCCCTGACTGCGTTCAGCAAATTGCAGGAATTGTGGACAAGCGCGGATATTCCGCCAATGAATGCGCCTTTGCCGGTGACGGAATATTCCGGGGCGAACGGTCATGTACTGCTTTATCCCGTGTATCACTGGGTACAGCAGGCAAAGGCGAAAAGCTATGAGATAGCCTTGTATGATGATAATCCTGTCAGCAATCCGGCGGCAGCGACGCTGGCTGTCTTGCAGGCTGACATGTCAGAACTCTATGATACTGAACCACGCCCCTACAGCAAGGGCTTTTACTGGCGTGTGCGTTCCTTTGATGAGAACGGCCAGCCGCTTGGAAGCTGGTCAGAGCCCCAGTACTACAGGGCTTCTCCTGAGGACCGCTGGGAAGTCGGTGTGCTGGGTGACAGCATCAGTCATGGCGGCGGTCATTTTTCCTTTGGCCCGGCAGATTTTGAGTTTAGCTATTTAAGTTATTTGTCATTTCCGACGATAAATTTATCCGAGAGCGGTGATACGGCCCAAATGACATTAAAACGCTTTGACCGTGATGTACTGCCGTTTCATCCGCGCTATCTGCTGATTATGACCGGCAGCAACAGCCTGCGCGCAGGCGAAGACCCGCAGGGCGTTATTGAATGTTTGAAGGAAATACAGCGGCGCTGTATAGAAAATGACATAAGACCCATACTATTGACTCTCCCGGCAATAAATCCCGACAATATTCAGCATATCTTTCAGGAGGGCACCGCCCCGGACTGGCAGCTGCGTTTTGCGGCGGTGAATGCTTATATCCGTACTCAGGTGCATATTGATACGGCAGCAGCCATCAATTCTCCCGGCGGCCTGCTGCCGACAAAATATGGCCTTGACGGGCTGCATCCCGATGCCTCTGGCAAGAAGCTCATGGGCGAGAGGATAAATGCGGATTGGCCCGGAGTTAAACTGCAGGCGGACAAACTGCTTCTTCAGTATGAGGAGGATTAACGATGAAACTTTTGTGGCTCCGAAGACGTTGGAAAAGAGTACTGCTTAGCACTGTGCTTGTTATATTCTTGATTGCCTTTCTGGTGCTGGAAGTTTTCAGCCGCGGAGCCGCAGGTATCTTTAATCAGGCCATGAATGAGCAGGATATGCTCAGGGGCACTATCATGGCGGAAAAAATCGTGGCCCATATAAACGGGCATGTAAATTTCACCAATCTAAAATGGTATGATAACGATGGGAGGCTGCTGCTGCTGGTGCCTGAGGGCAGTTTTAAGGCCCGTCCGTGGGATGTTATCACCGGCAATATAAAGTCAACCACTTTGCAGGAGCTGACCATAAAGAATGCGGAAGTATCCATTCATCTTGACGATGACATGTCAGTGGACTTCATTCGTCAGTCCCCGGAAATGCACAAGGTGAAAGAGCATGATGAGGACTGGCAGATGAAAGTCAGCCTGGCGGGGAAGAGTGAAGAGGAACGCAAACGCATCGGTGAATTCCGCCGGCGAAAACGGGCAGAGAAAATGGCCAGCGATTGGAGCAACTTTGACCGGGAAGAAAAGAAAATCCGTATGAAGCTGCAATTTGAAGACTGTCGTCTGGAGGTATTTTTTAAAGAACGTCATTATCTGCTGTCACGGGTAAACCTGACGGCAGATATAAATACCGATGATGAAATGAAGCTGAATCTGAACACCGGCGCCTTTGGCGGCACAATGATTGGCAATGGCGTTAAATTAAGGGGCACGGTTGATTTTAACGGCACAGATGTGCCTGAGGGAGATTTGCGGCTGGTCTTTATGGAAGTTGACCCGTCATCTCTGGATATGGGAATTAACATTCATGACCGAATGACCTTTGAAAGCCGCCTGCGCGGCCCGTTAAATAATTTCGATGGTGACGGCCGCGTAACCATGAAAGACCTGCATATTCCCGGACTGAGCTTTAAAAATGTCATGGGAAGGCTGGATTATGATGGTGAAAAACTGTATTTTTCCGATGTGGAGGCCGATGTGTATGGCGGCCATCTGAAAGCTGACGGGGTCTATGACCTTGATACGCGTTATTATTGCATACACGGCAAGGGGCGGAATTTGCAGGCCAGCAAGGCTCTGCCGGGAAGTTCCCTGTCCTGCCCTGTGGATTTGGATATAAATCTCTATTCCAAGGGCAGCGGACGGGAAACAACCACCAATGGCAGCTTTACATCCGGCGAAGGCCGCTACAGTATAATTCCGTTCAAACGGATTTCCGGCCGTTTTGACCAAAGCTATCGCGATTTGAAATTTCATGATGTGATTATTGAATTTGCCGGTTTTACGGTGCATACAGAGGGGCTGAGGATTAAGAACAATAAGCTCACCCTTGCCCCGATAAAATTACGGGATATTGACGGCAATTCCCTTGCCACCATTGACCCTTACGAGTAAATGACCTTTCGCCCCTTGCATTTTGTTCCCAGATAGTACAAAATAGAAATACATTCTTTGGGGGAGGTAAGGAGAAACCCATGAAAGTTAATTTACAGGAACTGTCTAAGGCTTTGTCCATGTCTGACATGCATCAGGGGTATATTGATATTGAGAGCGGCAGAGTGATTTTCCTGCAGGATGATTTAGGCGAGGAAGAAGCTCTGAATCATGTTTTTGATATTGAGGAGGACTGGCAGCATTATCTGCCGCTGCCCAACGCTGTTGACGCAGAGGAAGGTGCGATGATGCAGCGCTTTGCCGACAGCCAGCGTCCCGAGGTTAAGGCGCGGCTTAACGGCGTTTTGCAGGGAACCTCGCCGGCACTTAAATTCCGCCAGCAGGTAAAGCATTTGCTGCTGCAAAAGGCATGGGATAATTTCTGTCAGGAAGAGTATAAGATTATAGCGCGTAATTTCTGTGAGGAAAATGCGCTCGAATATGAGGAAGCCTAATGTTTATGATACAGTGTTATGCCCTGTTCTGGCTGTTTGTTACAGGTTCATCCTTGAAAATGCTGATGGACAGGCTGAATAATAATAACGAAGAAGCGCAGCAGGAGCACCGGGCGGAAATTGAGTCCATGGGAAAATTCTTTTCCGGGGAATATATTGGCCGGATGTTTATTATTGTCGGTGCGCTGCTCCTGCTTATCGACTGCGTGGGGATGTTCTTTGCCTATCAGTATGTGGATTTCCGGCCTTGGCAGCTGGGCGCCTTTTATCTGGCAGCTGTGGCCGTACTTATTGATGCCAGCCACAATTTTTATCAGCTCCGGGCTTTGCGGGCAGATTCTGCTGATGTAACAGCTATTTTGCTGGAGCAGCTGGATGATGTTGAGTCGCCTTGGACGTTATTGTCGTTGGTAACAATTGGTGCCAAGCTGTTGTTGTCTGTGCTGCTGGTTTTGTGGACGATATTTTAAAGCAAAAATCTCATAGTACATAAGTCCGTTGACGAAAAATTTTCGCGTCAACGGATTTTTGCTAAATTGCAGTTTGTAAGTTAGTTCGCGCTAAATTTATCCCGTTCATACGCTGCACGGGGTTCACGGGGAGTAATTTTTCTGTTTTCGCTAAACGACCCGCCCTGATAATTTCAGCTGTCCAGTTACCTGCGCCGGGCAGGCCAACGGCGCTCCTTTCAGCGTATTTGCTTAGCTGATTCCTACGGCGTGCCGGCCTTCGCTGTCGCTCAGGCAGTCGCTC
>FLNX01002237.1_pt1 | contig 35256 bp, 28 predicted proteins | sample 1140341 | NCBI WGS metagenome assembly FLNX01 (sample SAMEA3878208, study PRJEB12797) | bioreactor metagenome | biome: Moose rumen | place: Sweden | collected 2011-10 | reverse complement strand
TCCGCCGCTTTTAAAGCGGCTCGCGTGCAAATTTCATGTCAAGCAAAAAAATTACCTCCTCAAAAAATTTTTTGGAGGTATTTTAACAAAGGGTAAAAACTTTTTCAACGCGGCGTCAAAGGTTTTAATTCTTCGGAGATATTTTTGTAAATGAATTCGCTCGCCAACATGCCGTTGAGTTTCGGGTAGTTGAGATATTTATCAAAAACTTTTTTGCGCTCGGCGGCTTTGAAGTCGTCGCCTTCAATAAAGACGCGCTGAATCATGGCGGCGATACCGTCCAAATCTTGTCCGTCAACAAGATAAGAAGCATTTAAAATTTCTTTTCCGAGTTCATTCTGCACCCCGCCCCCGAGACGAGTCAAATAAATCATCGGCTTATCGACATATTGGTATTCGGCGGTAAAAGAGCCGCTGTCATGAATCATGCCGTCGCTCGTGGCGAAAATATCTTGATAGTAAGTTCCCGTGTAAACCTGCGCATTCGGCAGGTCATCCCATTTTTGGAAATAATCTCTCAAGGCTTCATTGGACGGGAAAATTTTTTCCTGTATTGCCGACCGAAATAAAATCGGATGCGGCTTGACAACCCAAGAAGTTTCGGGATGCGCTTTGGCAAATTCGTACATGAATTGATAATTCCACTGAAAAGTGGCGTAGCGAGCCCCGGCGACTATCGACCAATGCGGAGCCCAAATAATTTTTTTAGCATCGGGGCGAATCATTTTCCAATCGAAATGAAATTTTGAGTCGGGTTTGAAAAAAACATCCTGCTTGGGATAACCGCTGTAAAAACCGCGCGGCATCCCGAATTTATTTGATTTTTTTCTTCTGTTCATCTCGACAATCGAAGAAAAAAACATTTTCCACAAAATGTTTTGCAGAGGATACTTGGTCGAAGAGCCGGATACATTTAACGCGTAAGCAATGTGAACTATCAAAGTTTCTTTTACTTTAATGTTTGCAAGCTTAAAAGCAGCGGGTACCCAATCAGGATACGGTTTCAAGCGAAAGAGAATATCCTGTTTCGGAATATCAAGAGAATCTCGTTTCATCTCAAGCACATTTAAGCCGCGTGCTTTGAATTTCTCGGAATCTTTCAGGAACTCATCGCGTTGAAATTCATTCGGTTTATCTGTCAGCGCAAAAATCGTGGGCTCGAAACGTTTATCCTGCGCGAACAAATTATAAACGTCATCTCCGCACCAATGAGCAGAATAATCGAAATAGAAACCGACTTTGACTTTATCTTTGCGGCGAATATTTTTTACGGTTATGTCGAAAAGGCGATTTGTCAATTCGTTGTAATCGTCTTTCGGAAAAATATCCGCCAAATTTGCAAGATAGCTGTAAGGCAAATCGGAAAAGACACGCGCCATTAAATCCATGCAAATTTCTCTCGATAAAGTTTCGGAAAGTCTGTTGAAATCTTCAAAAGCCAATATACAGAAAATATGATGAATCAACGGCTTGTCGTCATTCGGAAAATTTTTATCTCGCGGAAAGTGTTTGGAAAATAAATTGAAAAAGTCTTCGTTCGCGGCGCAAATATCTTTTGGCGAAATGATACCTTTGAGATAAAGTTGTACGCTTAGTAAAGCCGTGACTGCCGCCGCGCCTTCCGAATTCAAATGCGTTTTGTCTTGAAATAATTTGTCGGAAAGACTGATGTCAAGCAAATCGACAAACGCCGCCTCAAATTTTTTCACAACCCTTTTAATCGCGTCGCGAAAAAGTTTCACGGCGTCGGCTTTGTAAGTTTTTTTAATCGTCGGGTGAACGGGCAAGACAACTGCAACAGGTTTTGCGCCGTTATCGAGGCAGAGCTTGAAATAATCTTCCAAAACTTTTTCTTCAACCGTTTGAACAGACGACAAGCCGACAAGAACGAATTTAATCGTGCCGGGCTTAACCTGCGCGAAAAAATTTTTGGCAATCAGAAAACTCTGCTGAAGATTTTGATTGACGTCGGCAAAAATTATTCTCCCTAAATTATCATCTTTGCATAAATCAGCGCGAGGAAGGAATTTCAAATCCAAATTGTCGCGCATGTACTCGTTGCCCGTCACAAAAAAATCTGCGCGGAACTTTTCCTTTAAATTTTTCATTGAATCACCTCAAAAATTTTTCCAAAGCTTAGCAAAATTGGCTTTGTAAATCAAATTTTTTGTGATAAGGTTTAGAAAAAAATTGGAGGAGTAAATTATGATTGCGGAACGCGGAACTCGCGACAAGTTGGAAAAATATTTTGATTTAAATCGCCCGCTGAAAATCACTTTGCAGATTCAGGGCGCGGCGACTTACGATTTTTGTTGCTTCGGCGTCGATAAGGACGAAAAACTTTCCGATGATCGTTACATGATTTTTTATAATCAGCTGTCTTCGCCGCGCAGGGAAATTATCGGCGCGGAAATTCCTTCGGGCATGGAATTTACAATCAGATTGAACGATTTACCCGAAAAAATTCAAAAGCTGGTGTTCACGGGCTCGATAGACGGCGCGGGCGTCATGCGCGAAATTTCTTCGCATAAAATTTTTATCGGCGATCAAATTTCGGCGGAGTTTGTCGGCGCGGATTTTGAAAAAGAAAAAGCAATCACGTCGCTTGAAATTTATCGCAAGAACGGCTGGCGATTTAATGTTGTGGCTCGCGGATTCAACGGCGGCTTGGATACTTTGCTTGCCTTTTACGGCGGCGAAGAAATAAAAAATGTGGCTCCGCCGCCGCCCGAACCGCCCAAAAAAATTTCTCTGGAGAAAAAAATTCAAGACGGGGCTCCAAAATTAATTTCGCTCGTCAAACCGCTAAAAGTCGAGTTGGAAAAAAGAAATTTGCTGGACGTGACGGCTCGCGTCGCGCTTGTTATGGACATTTCGGGCTCAATGACCGACAGCTACGAAAACGGCACCGTTCAGGAGATTGTAAATAAAATTTTGCCCGTTGCAGTTCAATTCGACGACGACGGCGAACTTGATTTTTGGTATTTCGGCGACCGTTGCGAACGTCGTCCCTCCGTCAACATGAAAAATTATGAACAAGCCGTCCCGCGCAGTTGGCAAAAATTGATGAGCAGTCTCGGCTACGGCACGGATGAAATTGTTGTCATGAAAGAAGTTGTTGCCGAATACGAAAACAGCCGATTGCCCGCGTATGTCGTTTTCATTACCGACGGCGGCTTTTTCAACAAGGACAGGATTAAAAATTTTCTGATTGAGGCTTCGTACCTGCCGATTTTTTGGCAATTTGTCGGCGTGGACGGTTCGGGCTACGGACTTCTTGAGGAGCTCGACAACATGGACGGGCGTTATGTCGACAATGCGAATTTTTTCGCGCTTGATGATTTTAAATCCGTCTCGAATAAGGAACTTTACTCGCGACTTTTGAATGAATTTCCTTCGTGGCTTAAGCTTTGCAAAAATAACGGCGTGCTTGACGGCTCGGCTAAAAAATTTCGTCCGAATAATCCGCCGCCGCCCGAAAAATCTTTCCGTGACAGAGTCAAAAACATTTTCGGCTTCTAAACAAAAAAAATCCTCTCCGATTTTTGAAGAGGATTTTTTAAAATTTATCTGTCGGCGGACGGAAGTTGTTTAAAATTTGCGCCCGGCAATGCTTGTAACGCCGATTGTCCTTGCGGCAAAAGATTTTCGTAGCGTTTCAAATATCCTTCGGCAATTTGTTTCGTGATTTGCCCTGTTTGTTCCAATATTTTTTCCTTTGACGACAAAAAACTTTGCAAAACCAAATTTTGTCGCTCGCTGACTTTTTCAAGTTGCTGTTCGATAAATTTTCCCTGTCGATCCATGTCCCGCATAATCTGCGCGGAATAAATTTTATGTTGCGCCGTGCCTTCTTCGTATTGCTCCAAGATTTTCAACAGTTGGGGCAATTTTTTTGTGTTGTATTCGTCATTGTTCGCCTGAATTCTTTCGCCGACTTCGTTATAAAAATTTTCTATCTCTCGAATTATCGGCAACGAACCTTCTTCGATTATCGCAATTCGTTTTTGCGCAATTTCGAGCATTCTTTCCTGCAAAATTACAATTTGATTCGCCATAGCCGCCATTCCTTCGGCTCGCGCCTTTTCTATCGCAAGTTCGCTCATCGTTTGCGCTTTTATCAGTTCAAGTTGCGCGTCGCGCATGAGTTCAATTCGTTCCGCTTCCTTTTCCGCAAGTCGCAATTTCGTATCGCGTTCAATTTCCGCCGCACGAACTCTGTCCGGCTCGTAATTGTAACTTCGCGTTGAATTGCTTGACGAACTTTTTGATGATCCGAAGAATATTTTCCCGATAACCTTGCCGATTGTTCCCAAAAGCCCCATTTTATTTCCTCCAAAACCCTTTCAACCAAAAAAATCAAAGTTTTAAGCTCCGTCTGGTGGTTTTGATACGTTTCGGTTTGTTTATATCCTTCCGCATTTTGAAGATAAGCGCGTTGAATTCCTTTTCGCGATTCTGAACCGCCTCGCTGTATGCTTTGCTGTCCGCCAGATATTCAGCAAAATTTTTCCGCCGCAACTCCGCAAATTGATTCAAAACTTCTTCCGATATTGCGTCAAGTTCTCTGATGTGAATAAAATTCGTGATTTCGTCTATCGAAATGTTCAAAAGCGGCTCCGCCCAACGCAAAAGAAAAATTCTTTCTTCCGTTTTGTCGCGTGAGAAAATTATTTCCTGCAAATCGCGCTGAAATTTCTCTGCCAATTTGTAAAGTGCGCTCTCCGTCTCCAATTTTTCCTGCAATTCGCCGCCATTTTCAAATGCAAACTTTTGGTAAATGTTTTTCCGCTCTTTTAAATAGAAATTCGCAACCGAATCCCTGTATTCAGCCAAAATTCTCAACACTTCAACCGCTGAATATAAAAAATTCCCTTTCAGCGCGAACTCGACAAGCGGCAAAAACCTTTTCTCTATCAAAAATCTTTTTTTCTGCCAATCGTCATACCATTCCGAAAAAATTACATCTTCAACGCTTTCCTTGCGACAAATCGCCGCAAATTCTTCGCGTAAACCGGTTTTGAACGCTTTGTAATTTTCGCTCCACTCAACTTGTGATTCCGCTATTCTCGAAACATAATATTCATTTTCATCAAAGAAATTTATTCGTTCCATCGCTTTATTTATCATATTCAAAAAATTTTCCGCGACAAACCGAAAATCTGCGCGGTTTTCATAATTTAACGCCGCCAATTCGACAAGTGAACTTTCTCTGCAATTTATTTCGTAAATTCGTTGCTCCAACTTCTCAATTTGCGCCTTCACGCCCAAAATTTTATTTTTTACGTCTTCCATGCTGAGTTGAAACTCTTGCGAAAAAAATTTTTGCCGAGATTCAAGCAATTTGTTTTCGTCTTCCGTCAATTTCGGGCTCCAAACATATTTCTCCGATAATTTCATTGCGATTGCAGAGAATTTTTGTCGAATTTCCTGTTTTGAGGTCTCATAAATTTTCAATCTGTCAATCAGCAAATCCGACAAAGATTTTATCGCGGCATTGTATCGGAAAAGCGAATTGGAAATTTCATCGAGATTGTAGCCCGCCAAAATTTTTTCGCGGTCGAAAGGCAAATAATATTTTTTTAAGCCGAGCCGATCAAACGAAACATTTTCATAAAGCCCGATTTCTTTATCCGAAATTATCACGTTGGAAATAAGAATGCTTTGGTCGCTGTAAATAAAAAAATTATCGAAAGAATCGCCGTGATTTACGTCGCCGCCGTAAAAAGACGATTTTAAGTTGCCGTCTATGTAAAATTCGATTGTTCCGTTTGAATTATCGGAGTTCATGTGCAGAAAAAACGTGTGGAAAGAGTTTTTTGCGAATGTGGATTCGTTTATTTGTCTGTACGAAGTGCTTTCATTGACAAATAACCATCCGTTTTGAGTTATTGAAGTTTGTCCGCTAAAAAAGCCACAAAATGTTCCGTCTGAATTACTGTTTTCAATTCCAATTCTGTCGCCGTCCGAATATGAGCTTGTAAAATAGGCGTCGCACTTCGCCCAAATTTCTTTTGCCGTTGTCGGTATGCCAAAATAAGCCCAACCGATGATTTTATAGGCAAAACCAAATTTGCTGTGCGAAGTCTCGACAGTTTCTGCCGACGAAGTCAATAAATCAGCCGTGCCGTAATTTTCATATCGCCAAGACATTTTAACCACCTCCGCCGCGATTATAGCATACGCGCCGCTGTTTTGACAAAAAAAATTTGCCGAAAATCATTTCGGCGAGAAATGTTGCGGCATTTTTACGATTCATTTTTTATGCAAATCTTTTCTCATGCGGAAAATCAGCGCGTTGAATTCTTTTTCGCGCTTTTGAACGGCGTCGCCGTAACTTTTGCTGTCCGCCAGATATTCAGCAAAATTTTTCCGCTTCAACTCCGCAAATTGCGTCAAAACTTCTTCCGATATTGCGTCCAACTCTTTGTCACGAATAAAATTGCTTATCTCGTCTATCGAAATGTTCAAAATCGGCTCCGCCCAACGCAAAAGGAAAATTCTTTCTTCCGTTTTGTCGCGTGAGAAAATTATTTCCTGCAAATCGCGCTGAAATTTTTCCGCCAATTTGTAAAGTTCGCTTTCAGTTTCAAATTTCTCCTGCAAATCGCCGCCGGCAGTGAATGCAAACTTCTGATAAATATTTTTTCGTTCGTGCAGATAAAATTTGTCGACAGAGTCGCGATAATCGCCCAAAATTTTCAAAATGCGCTCGACAGAATCCAAAAAATTTCCTTTCAACGCGAACTCGACAAGCGGCAAATATCTTTCCTCAATCGCGAAACGTTTTTTCTGCCAATCGGAGTACCACGCCGCAAAAATTTCTTCTTCAATGTTTTCTTCGCGACAAATGACGGTAAGTTCTTCGCGAAGACTCGTTTTGAAAGATTTGTAGCTGTCGCTCCACTCCGTGCAGGAATTTGAAATGACGGCGACAAAATTTTTGTTTTGAACAAAGAAATTCAGCTTGCGTTGAGAATCTCGGACGATTCGCGCCAAATTTTCTGCCAAAAATTCAAATTTTATGCGCGGCTCTGCTTCAAACTCGACAAGTTCGCTGATTGAGTTTCCGCCGCGATTTATTTTGTCCAATCGTTCAAAAAATCTTTCCGCCTGCGCTTTTGCCAAAAGAATTTGCGCTTTGACTTCGTCTGTGCTCATTGCCAGCCGCTGTGACAAAAATTTTTGACGCTCGGCAAGCAACGAATTTTCTTCCGCCGTAAGGTGAGGACTTTCCGTGAACTTTAATTTGAGTTTCATCGCGACTTTCAACAGCTCGGAGAGCGATTTTTCATGTGCGGCTTCGTATTCTTGCAAAATTTCAAGCATTGTATCCGCAAAATTTGCGACCGCGTCGAAATATTTTATCGCAGATTTTTCAATCGCCGCCAAATCGTAGCCCGCAAGGAGCAATTCGTCAAAGAAAATTAATTTGAACAGCTTTTTGTCGACAAAAATTATTTTATAAAGCTCCGTCATCCGATAATCTTTGAAAATCGGAATTAAATTGTTCATCGTGAAGACATCAAGAGTAAATTGCAGTTTTTCAAGCTCGCTGTAGAAATTATTCGTCGGATAGATTTTATTCCAATATTCATTCGGTAAATTAAAAGTAATACCACAGCACGGAATAACATTAACATAGTATTCAAGCGATATATCTGTCTCGGATCCATTGTCGTCCAAATCTTTGCCTGCCAAAACATATTCTTTGCCGTTCCAAAAATTAACGCACCAATAATAAAAGTTTCTTACTTGCCAATTCGGTCCGCTCATAAAAGAAAAAGCTTTGTCTTCAACCATTGTCCAGAGTTCTCCGGTGTAAGGAATACGCCATGATGAATAACCGCCCCAGTTTTGTGAGTTTATTTCAATCATTAAATTACGCACTTCTTCATAAGCGTTTTTCCATTCATAATGATTGCCGTTATCTTTCTGATAAGGAAAGCATTCCAAATTAGCCCAAAGATACATTGTGTTCTTGTCGAGCAAAATTTTTGGGTTGTTTTCGATAAAATACCACCGCTGATCTTTAACTGCCCAAAGAATTTTTTCGACTGCGGCTTTTTTCATCTCTTCAATCATACAAAACACCTCCGCGCAGATTTTAGCAGAAAAAATTTTTGGTGTCTATTACATTGCCCGCCGCCGATTTGATACAATCAGCAAAAAATTTGACGGAGGAATTATTTATGGCAAAGCGTAAGGCAATTCGGGCAGGAATTTTATTCATCGCGCTGTTGATTATCAGCGGCGTAGTCTTGATGTATCGCGGCAACGACGCAGTTTTTCTCGCGACGGAAAAAAAAGACGGAATTTTGACGGCGGAGCAAATAAAATTGTCGTTTGACTCGGTCGGCGGGCGATTGATTAACGAAGCCGTTCGCGAAGGGCAGGAAGTTTCGGCGGGACAGGTTGTAATGCAAATTGATCCGACTGATACAGATTTGGCGATTGAAAAATTGCGGGCTCAAATCGCTCAACTCGACGCGCAGATTAATTCGACGGCGGGAACTTTAAGAACAAATTTATTCCGCGCAGATAATGACGAACAACAATCTTTCCGACAAATCGACAGCCAACGCGGCGCGGTTTCGGCGGCTCAAGCCACTCTTTTAAACGCGGAACTCGATTATCGGCGCAAATCGGAACTTTTTTCGGAAGGAGCTATCGCAAAAGCACAATTAGATGATGCAACAATGACTTTGAACGTCGCAAAAGCCAATGTCGACACCCAACAACAACTTCTCAACCGACTTTTAGCTGGCACAACCGACACGGGCGCGACCGATTCATTAAATTTGCCGACAATCGCGCAGGAAAGAGCTTCGGCTGAAAATATTCGCCACGACATAGCCGCGCTTAACTCTCAGAAAAAAATGTTGGAAGTTCAGTTGAAGGAATTGGAGGTTGCAAAGTCAAGATTAACTTTGCACGCGCCCGAAGACGGAAAAATTTTATCGATTCTTCAAAAGCAAGGAGAAATGATCTCGCCGAATTCGCCCGTGATTTTGCTTGAATCAAGACGAATTTATTACGACATCTATATTTCCGAAGAACAGGCGGTAAATCTGCGCGAAGGTGACGAAATTATTTGCAAAACCGTTGCGGACAATAAAAAAATTCGCGGAACCATCCGACTTCTCACGCAAGCTCCCGGTTTTGCGGATTTAAGACAGTCTCGCGAAAAAGGGCAGGCTGATTTATCGGCTTTTCAAGTGCGAATTTACATTGACGAGCCCGAAAAAGTTTTGGCGGGGCAAACGGTTACGGTTGAGTTTTGATTTTCATAAAAAAAAAACGCCTGATTCGGCGGGCGGCAGTTTTTTTTCAGCGTTGGTGTGTTTTTCGGCATCGACGCTGATTATTTTTTGTTCAAATCCTTTCTCATGCGGAAAATAAGCTTGTTATATTCATTTTCTCGATTTCTAACCGCTTCGCCGTATGCTTTGGCGTCAATCAGCTCTTGCGCGAAATTTTGTCGCCTTAACTCGTCAAAGCTCTTTAAAGTTTCCTGCGAAATGGCGTCAAGCTCTTTTTCTCGAATAAAATCTGTGATTTCATCAATCGGCAATTTCAAAAGCGGCTCAGACCAATGCAATATGAAAATTCTTTCCTCCGATTTATCGCGTGAAAAAATTATTCCCTGCAAATCACGTTGAAATTTCGACTCCAACTTATAAAGCTCACTCTCAGTCTCGAATTTCTCTTGCAAATCGTCGCCCACTTGAAACGCGAACTTGTGATAAATGTTTTTCCGCTCGTGCAGATAAAACTTGTCGACCGCGTCCCGATAATCACGCAAAATCTTCAACACACTGCCGACGACTTCAGAAAAATTGCCTTTGAAACCGCATTCTACAAGCGGCAGAAACCTTTTTTCAATCGCGAAACGTTTCTTCTGCCAATCTTTATTCCTCGCGCAGACTCGTTTTGAACGATTTATAATCGTTGCTCCACTCGCCGTTGGTTTTTACGATTTCGGAAATAAAATCTTTGTACTCGACAAAAAAATCCACTTTGCGTTGAGAATTCAAGACAATTCGCGCCAAATTTTCAACCAGCAATTCAAAATCTGCGCGGGGCTCGGCTTGCAGTTCGGTAAAAGATCGAATTGGATTTTCTTCGCCGTTAATTTTATCCAATCGTGCGAAAAAGTTTTCAGCCTCTTCCTTAGCCAAAAGAATTCTCCGCTTCGGTTCGTCAATGCCAAGTTCGAGACGTTCAGCCAAAAATTTTTGACGCTCGGCAAGCAATTTGTTTTCTTCCTCCGTCAAATTCGGATTGTCTACATGATTTGCGTTGAGATTGTGCGCGATTGTCAGACATTCTGCTATTTTATCGGCGTGAGCGGTCTCATAATCCTGCAAAATGTAAAGCAATATATCTGTCACGCTTAAAACGGCGTCAAAATATTTTATCGGAGACTTTTTCAATTCTTCGGTGTCACATATCAGTAAAATTTTTTCGTACAAATCATTTATCTCTGCGTCACTGAACTTCGGAACCAAATTATTCTCCAAAAAGATATTGAAAACCTCAAACGGCGAGCCAAAATAATTTTTCGGAACAAAAGAATGACTGCAAGGCAAGACATAAACCGCATAGTTGTCAATATAGCTTGTTGCACCGCCGGAATATAAATCTTTACCAGCAAAACCGCCATTATAATCGACACACCAAGCAGAATATCCTTTTATATTCCAATAATTACCTTGTTTAAATGGAAAAGACTTATCCTCAATCATTCTCCAAAGTTCATAAGGATTTGGTATCTTCCAATCGCTGAATCCGCCAAAGTTCTGCGAATTGGTTGTTGTTATCAAATTTTTTACTTCATCATATGAATCTTCAGGAAAATAATAATGTCTTCCATCTCTTAAATAAGGAAAATAATCGAGATTTGCCCAAACAAGCGCGGTATCTCTGTCGAAAATAATCTTGTTATTGTTCTTGAAGAAGAACCAACGCTGATTTTGAATTGCCTGAAGGATTTTTGGTAAAAATTCATTTGAGTCTTCGATTTTACTGATTTTCGCTTGCAAATCCATTAGTTGACGCATTACAGACGCCATAGCGAGCACCTCCGCGCAGATTATATCATGTTGAAAGGACATTTGTAAAAAAATTTGCATCTGAAGTCATTCGCGAGGCAATTTTTAATTTGCGAGCCGAAATCTCAAAAATTTTTGAATGGCTATTGTGATTGACGATGAAAAATAACTTTGCTAAAATTAATTTGGAGGTGATAAAAATGGCAATAATATCATTCGAATTCAGCGACAAGGCGTATGATGTTTTGGAAAAGGTTGCGGAATGGCGCGATGTGAGTATCAATGAATTTGTGCGGCGTGCAGTTCTTGAGAAAATGGAAGATACGGAAGATTTAATGTCAGTGCAAGAGGCTCTGCGCGAAGACGACGGCGAAGAACCAATTTCACATGAGGAACTTTGGCGGAGGCTTGGATCATGAGTTATTCTGTTAAGTACAAGAAGGCGGCAGAGAAAAAGCTTGAAAAGATGGACGCAACCGTTCGCAATAGAATTAAGACGTGGATTGATAAAAATCTTGAAGGTTGCGAAAATCCGCGAGCCAAAGGAAAGGCACTTGAAGGCGAATGGGAAGGTTACTGGCGTTATCGCGTCGGCAATTATCGACTTGTCGCCGACATTCAGGACGATAAAATTATTATTTTGATTGTCAACGTCGACAAACGCAACGACATTTACAAATGAAAAGTTTAACGACTCGCTTCGGCGAGATTTTTTTTTATCAGCTATTACATTGCCCGCCGTCGATTTGATACAATCGGCAAAAAGAATGACGGGGGCGGTCAGATGGGTTTTGTAAATTCTTTGAAGGACGAAGTGAAATTTTTGTTCAGCGGAAAGGGAATGCCATATGAAAAAGTTTGTTTGACTGTTGCGATGATAATCGGCGTCGTTTTGAGCGTTTTACTGGCGGGAAATTTTGCGAAGGACGCGCCGGTCATCGTGATTGATTTGGATAATTCGCGCTACAGCCGCGAACTGATAACGCAAATTGATTCTTCGGAGTACATGAAGGTCAAAGCGATTTTAAATGTGCCCGCCAAGCCCGAAGAACTTTTTTATCGCGACGAGGCGGACGCGGTAATTTTTTTGCCTGAGGGCTTGGAGAAAAATTTTTACGGCGGAAGTTCTTCGCCCGTCGGAATTTTTTACGACAACACCAACTCCGCGCAGACTGCCGACATAAAATCAGCGATGAACGAACTTATTGCGATAAATAATTCTATGGCGGGCAATTCTTCTGGCGGATTGACGCTTAACGACAGAAATTTATTCAATCCTTCGGGCTCAACTTCCAACGCGCAGACGCAAGGCTTTTTATTTTTCTTCGGGTCGATGTTTTTTGTCTTCGCGACAATCGGAATGGTGCCGCGCCTGCGATTGACGAAACAACTCGAAAAAATTTTGCTTGACGGGACGCCGTGGGATTTAATCGGGCGAATTTTGCCCTACTCGGCGTGTATGGTGGTTTCATTTTTTTTCGGGCTTGCGATTTTGAGAATTTGGGGCGATTTGGTATTCAGCGGGCGCGTAATAGATTTTTTGCTGATACAAATCGTTTATGCGGTGATGTTGGGAATGATGAGCGTATTAATCGGCTGGACGGCGTCAAATCCCGGCATTGCGTCGAGCCGAATGATATTATTTATTCCCGGCGGATTTATTCTCGGCGGCGTGACAAGTCCTTTATCGCATTTATCGCCTTGGGTCGTCACAATTTCGCATATTTTTCCGTTGACATGGGAGTACCACTTTACCCGCGACATAATTCAACGCGGCGCGAGTCTTTCACAAATAAGTTCGGAGATCGGAGCGTTTTTAATTTATGTGGCGACAGTCGCTATACTTTTGAGTTTAAAATTCCAAACGAGCCGCAAAGATTTGATAAAATCGATTCAAGGAGAGCTTTTGGAAAAATTTGATGCGCCCGAAGAAATTTCAAAGCCGGACGCGTCGATAAAAAGTATTTTGGTACCGACGGACGGTTCTGGGCAAGCATTTAAAGCGTTGTTACATGCGATAGACATAGCGGAGGCGTGGGGCGCGAAGATAACTTTGCTGATGGTTGTAAAAATCGAAGATGACATTGCGGCATTTGAACAGGTGAGTTTGGGCGGCTATATTCCTTCCGAATTGAACGCCGCCGCCTACGAATTTTTATCGGAGCTCCGACAAGTCATTCCGAATGAGATTGAAACGAAAATTCGTGTTGAAATCGGCGAACCTGCCGAAGAAATTGTCGAAGTCGCCGCGCAGGGCGATTTTGATTTAATTGTAATGGGCAATCGCGGTTTCGGCGGCTTTGAGGAAGAAAATTTAGGCTCCGTTTCAAAATTTGTTCAAGAAAATTGTTCAAAGCCCGTGATTTTGGCTAAGGGGATGCCCGGCGATTGGGACGAAGAAAATAATTTTCTCGGCGGCGAGAACAAATGGAGATAAGGCAGGAAATAAGTTCCCTTGACAGAAATTTATCGGAAATAGGAAATGGGAATTAGGAATCAGATATGAATCGCAGAATTGTATCGGGCTTGCTCGGCTATTTAACATTATCCTGCGGCGCGGCAATGATACCGCCGTTTATTTTGGCGGCGACGGCAGAGGAATTTGACGGGGCGGCGGCGTTTTTGCTGTCAATTTTTTTATGTCTTGCGGCGACATTTGAACTTGAGAGATTCGGCGGCTTGCAGGGAAAAGATAATGTCGGCATTCGCGAAGGCATAGCGATAACGGGCTTGGGCTGGCTTTTAATTTCAATACTCGGACTCGTGCCGTATTTTGCGGGCGGCTATTTAAATTTGCTTGACAGCCTGACGGAATCATTTTCGGGCTTTTCGGGGACGGGCGCGACGGTCATTGACGACGTAGAAATTTTGCCGCGCAGTATTTTGCTTTGGCGGAGCATGTCGAATTGGTTTGGCGGCTTGGGGATTGTGGTAATTTTTATGGCGATAATGCCGCAATTCGGGCGGGGCGGCATGTACATTTTAAAAGCGGAGACAACCGGTCCGACAAAAGATCGTCAAATGCCGAGAATTCGCGACAATGCCAAAGCACTTTTTACGATTTATGTTTTGCTTACGATAATCTGCGCGGCTTGTTATTTTTTATGCGGGCTTGAGCCTTTTGTGGCGATAAATCATGCGATGACGACTATAGCGACGGGCGGCTTCGGAGTTTATAACGGCACCGTCGGCGAATACGGAAATTTTTATCTGGAATATTGCATGGCGTTTTTCATGATTGTATCGAGCGGCAGTTTTGCAATGTATGTTGTGGCTTCTCGAAAGGGAGTCGGGGTTATTTGGAAGAATACGGAGTTCAGAATTTATTTGACGATAATTTTTGTGGCGGCGGCGGTTGTGGCAACCGATTTGATTTTGGAAATGAAAATTGACATTGAGACGGCGATAAGGTCGGCGATATTTCATGTGGCAAGCTTAAGTTCGACGACGGGATTTGTGGCGAATGATTTTGATACTTATCCGCCGCTGAGTAAAGCGTTTTTGATGATGACAATGTTTTTGGGCGGTTGCGCGGGCTCGACGGCGGGCGGCTTGAAAGTTGCGAGGATTATTTTGCTGTTTAAATTTGTCGGGCTGATTGTCCGTCAAAAACTTCATCCGAATTTGATAACGCAAGTGACTTTAAGCGGGCGTCCGATTGAGGAAGATGTTGTTTACGGCGCGGCGAAATTTTTCTTTGCGGTTGTGGTGTTGGACGTTTTATTTGCGGCAGTGATGATGTTTGATGGGATTGATTTTGTGAATTCGATCAGTGTGAGTGTTTCGACGATGGCGAGTGTCGGACCGGGTTTTGGGATTGAGGGCGCGACGAGTACTTATTCTTTGTTGCCTAGTTTCAGCAAATTTTGTGCGTGCGGTTTTATGTTTTTGAGCCGCCTTGAAATTTTTACGGTACTTGCGCTGTTGAGTCCGTCCTTTTGGGATAAGTCCAAGAATTGGTAGTTGCTTCCCCCTTTTTTCAAAAGTGGGTACGCAAAACCATCTCGGCGTATCATTCGGTTGAGTTTAAAAATAATTTTTGTCATTGAACCTACTTTTCTTTTGCCGCCCCAAAAGAAAAGTAGCAAAAGAAAAGGGGCTCCGACCGGCAAGAAAACATCCTGTTTTCGTTGCCGGCGGGCGCACATCCTGTGCGCCCGTGTCTTCTCTCACCGCTGTAAATCTTTTTCATTACGCATTATCAAAAAGGGGATGTTTTCATGAGTTATGATTTCGCGGCAAGCTTGATGAGGATTCTCTCGGAAAAATATCCGACGAAAGAATCCATTTATGAAAAGCTGATTTACCTGCAGTCGCGCTTGTATCTGCCGAAGGGCACCGAACATTTTATGAGCGATTTGCACGGCGAATACGATTTGTTTCTGCACATAATCAACAACTGCTCCGGCGTCATTCGCGAGAAAGTAGATTATGTTTTCGGCGACCTTTTGGGCGAAGAAGAAATTGCGGAGTTTTGCACGCTGATTTATTATCCGAAAGAAAAAATCGCGCAGATTAAATCTCAACAGCGCGATACTCCCGCTTGGTACAGAAAAAATTTGGCACGGCTGGTTAAACTGTCGAAGTTCATGCGTTTCAAATATCCCGCCTTCAAAATGCGCGAACTCATTCCAAACAGCTACGAGACGGTTATTTTGGAATTGCTTAACACTTATCCCGAATCTGACGAGGCGCAGAAAATTTATTACGAAAAACTTTTGAGTTCAATCGTTGAGATAAACAGCGGCGCAGATTTTATTCATGCTTTTACCGTGCTGATAAAGCGATTGGCGATTCACCGCTTGCATTTGGTGGGAGATTTTTTCGACAGAGGAGATCGTCCCGACGCAATTTTGAATTTGCTTATGAATTATCCTGAAGAACTTGACATTCAATGGGGCAATCATGACGTGGTTTGGATGGGCGCGGCTATGGGCAGTGAAGTTTGCATTGCGGCGGTCGTGAGAAATTCTCTCCATTACAACAATACCGACGTTTTGGAGCGCGGCTACGGCATAAGTCTTCGTCCTCTGACAATTTTTGCGTCGAATCTTTATCCCGAAGAAAATCCCATTCGCGCCGCCGAGTTGACAGCTTTGATGATTATGTTCAAGCTCGAAGGGCAGATGATTCGCCGTAACCCCGATTTCAAAATGGACAATCGGCTTTTACTCGACAAAATTAATTTCGACGAAGGAACTATTAATCTCGGCGGACAAATTTACAAGCTCAACAACATGAACTTTCCGACTCTTGATAGAAATTCCGATGACATTTACAAGTTGACTGCCGGCGAATACGAAATTATTTCGGGCTTGCGAGAAAATTTTTTGTCGAGCGTCAATCTTCAAACACACGTCGATTTTCTTTACAAAAAAGGCGGCGTCTACGCCTGCCACAACGGCAATTTGCTTTTCCATGCCAATGTTCCGCTTGAGGAGGACGGCGCGTTTAAAAAAATTTCGTTTGAAGGCGAGACTTACAGCGGCAAAGATTATTTTGATTATGCTGACAGGCGGGCGCGGCGCGCTTACTACGACAGAAATATTGAAGATTTGGATTTCATGTATTTCCTTTGGTGCGGCTTGCTGAGTCCGACAGCCGGCAGAGAGTTTAGAACTTTTGAACGCGCCTTTATTGACGACAAGGAAACTTGGAAAGAGCCGTCCGACTCGTATTACAATTTGATTGACGACCCGAAAATTTGCGACAAGATTTTGGAAGAATTCGGGCTTGACGCGGAGCGCGGGCACATAATCAACGGACATGTTCCCGTTCGCGTTCGCAAGGGCGAAAGTCCGATTAAGGCGGGCGGCAAAGCGGTAATTATCGACGGCGGCTTCAGCACGCCTTATCACGAGAAAACGGGCATTTCGGGTTATACGTTGGTTTCCAATTCACGCGGCTTCAGACTTTTGCGCCATCAAAAAATTGCGGACGTTAAACTTGCTCTCGCCGAAAACAAAGACATTGAGTCAACGGCGGAGACGGTTGAAATTTTGTCGCGGCATATGACGGTTGGCGATACAGATCATGGGCAAGGCATTCGAGATGAAATTGTCGGCTTGCATAAACTTTTGCTGGCTTATCAAAACGGAACGATTCAACCGCAAAATTGACTCGGCAAAAAAAAATTTTAAAAAGTACTTGCCAAAATCGAAAAGGTATGCTATATTGCGCCTTGTTGGTTGAAGGTTCGCTAGCTCAGTCGGTAGAGCACCTGACTTTTAATCAGGGTGTCCCGGATTCGAGTTCCGGGCGAGCCACCATCAAAGCGGCGCCATCGTCAAGAGGTTAAGACACCGCCCTTTCACGGCGGGTTCGTGGGTTCGAATCCCGCTGGCGTCACCAAGCGGCCCGGTAGTTTAGTTGGTTAGAATGCCGCCCTGTCACGGCGGAGGTCGTCGGTTCAAGTCCGATCCGGGTCGCCATTTTCATTTAATTAGGAGTTAGGAATTAGGAATGAGGAATGAAAGAAGCACTTAATTATTAATTCATCATTCCTAATTCCTAATTATCTTCCGCCTCGGTAGCTCAGTTGGTAGAGCAGGGGACTGAAAATCCCCGTGTCCGTGGTTCGATTCCGCGCTGAGGCATTATAAAAGAAAATTCAAAAGCCCGCTTCAATCGGCGGGCTTTTTCGTGTCATTCGTATTTTTTATCGCGCAGAAGGAAAAATCCTATCACTCCGTCAATCGCAACGAGAATCATGATATTTACGCCGAAAAATAAATTTGCAATGAAAGTTCCGATGATTATTACAATCGGCAAAATTAATTTTTTGGAGAATTGTTTTTTGAGTAAATCGATAGCCACGTTGAGGAGGAGAGCCGTCGCGCCGCATTGCATTCCTTTCAAAACCAGTTGAACATATTCGTTCTCGGCGACGAGATCATAAAATGTGGCGACGATTGTAATTATAATCAGCGGCGGCAGGACGGTTGCGAACATGCCCGTCAACGCGCCCAAAACTCCCGCCATGCGATAGCCCAACATTATCGCCGTATTCACCGCCATAACGCCCGGCGTCGATTGCGCGATAGCAACCATGTTCAAAGTTTCTTCGTCGCTTATCCAATGATATTCATCGACGTATTTTGCTTTGAGCAAAGGAATTATCACGTAGCCGCCGCCGACAGTGAACATACTCACGATAAAAGTTGATTTGAACAGCAGCCAATAAAATTTCTTGTCCGTTTTAATCATACAAGCAGAGTCTCCAAGCCGATTTTTTTTACAACCCGCGCAGGATTTCCGAACGCCATAACATTTTCGGGAATATCTTTTGTCACGAGCGATTTTGCGCCGATAACCGAGCCGCTTCCAATTTTTACGCCCGGCAAAATTGTTACGTCGCCGCCAATCCAAACGTCGTCGCCAATGACAATCGGCTTTGCCATTTCCAAACCTTCGGCGCGCTTGACGATGTCGAGCGGATGAATTGCCGTGTAAAAGTTGCTGTTCGGTCCGACGAAAACTTTTTTCCCCAGCCGAATTTCCGCGCAGTCCATCAGATAAACGTTGTGATTCAAAAAAGTTCCCGCGCCCAAAAAAATATTGTAGCCGTAATCGACCATGAACGGCGATAAAATTTCTACGGCTTCCGCGTCGACGTTCGGCAAAATCTCCCGCAAAATTTTTCTGCGCCGAGATAAATCTTGCATTTTCGTCACGTTCAATTCCAAGCACAAATCTTTGACAATCGCCCGATCTTCGGCAAGTTTCGGATCAAAATTCGCGTTGTACCATTGCCCCGCGAGCATTTTTTCTTTTTCCGTCAAAATGTTCACCTTCCCAAAAAATTTTTCTACATTATAACCAATCGGCTTGACGAATTAAACCTCCGCGCTTAAAATTTTTGGCGAAGGAGGAAATTTTTTTATGGCAATTTACATACCGCGCATTTTGCTTTGCGGAGACATTGAAGAGTTCAGAAAAAAAATCGGCGATAAGCCCGTTGAAGTCGTCGAGCAGATTGATTTTAAAGAAAAAAATTTTACGTCGGGAGAAATTCGCAACCTGCTGGACGGCACGGCGGAATATTTGATTTTCACGGATGCTTTGGAGCACAGGGAGTATCTTGAAAATTCCGAGTGGAATTCTCAAGTCATGTCGGCAACGGCTTTTGCAAAAAAAATTCACGACGGATTTTTTTCAATAAAAGCTCTGGCTCTCCTAAGTCAAGTTATCAATCAAAAAAATTTTAAGCGCGTGCTCGACTTCGACAGTTATTTTGCCAAAAGCGATTTCAATACGCGAGGCGGTTTAAATACCGAGATTCATTGTATCGGCGAAAATTTTTATCCGATTATGGAAAATGTTTACTCCAAAATTTATCGGACGTTCGAAGAATGCAAATTTCACATTTTCGACGCGATAATTTTCAGTCGCGAACGTTCGCCTGAAGAATTTATTGACGATTTCATAAAGACGAATGACGTTGCCGATAAAATTTTGGTATTCGTCAGAAAAAATTCCGCACTTGAGAATTGGCTTGCAGTCAACCAAAAAATTTTCGCGCAGGTTGAAAGTTTCCAAGTGGAAAACGGCGCATGGCTTTTGTTGAAAAAAATTTTGCCGCCCGCCGATGTCGGAATTTATGTTGTCACGCACAAGGACGTTAAACTTTCCAAGCTCCCGAAATGTTATCAAATAATTCATGCGGGGCATGTTCGCGCCGAAAAAAATTTTGGGTATCTCGGCGACGATACGGGCGAAAATATCAGCCGCTTAAATCCTTTTCTCGACGAAGTTACCGCGCTTTATTGGATTTGGAAAAATACGAATCACACACACGCCGGCTTTGTCCACTACCGCAGGTTTTTCACTGGCAACACCGAGCAAAAAATTTATCGTCCCGGCGAATATGTTTTTGACACGAAAAATATTTTGAGCGCGGAAGACATTCTAAAAATTTTGGGCGAGTATGATATTATCGTTCACACCGAGCGCGTCTGCGACAGAACACAACTTGAGATGATGATTTATTCGACGGGGCAACCGGATCTCGTTCGTTTTTCCGAGAAAATTGTCCGCAAACATTTGAAAAAAAATCAGCCCGATTATCTCGACGCTTACGAGGAAGTCATTAACGGCTTTGTATTTTTTCTTTATGGAATGCACATCACGCGCCGAAATATTTTCGAGGCGTATTGCAAATGGCTTTTTTCGTTTATGATTGATGCGACGGAAGAATTAAATTCTGTCGTGAGGATCGAAGGGAAAACTTTGGGAGAAATGCCGCATGTTTATTCGCGCATGATGTCATTTTTTGCCGAGAGAATGTTGACGGTTTGGCTGAAAAAAAATCATTTGAAAATAAAAATGTTGCCGATAATGTACCGCGACGACGTTTAGCCCCCTTTTTTCCAAAAAGTGGGTTCGCAAAACCGATATTTAAACTACTTTTTCTTTGCTTGCCCAAAGAAAAAGTAGCAAAAAGAAAAGGCACCTCGCGGGGGCGTTTCCGGCAATAAAAACATCCTGTTTTTGTTGCCGGCGGGCGCACGTCCATGTGCGCCCGTTCTTTCACCAACCGCTGTGAATCTTTTTCATTACGAATTACGCATTACGAATTGCCCTGAGCCCGTGTCTTTTCTATCCGCTACGTTTTTTTATCAGTTAAAGTTGGGAATTGGGAATGTTACAGGATATAATGCTCGGACAATTTTTTCCGGGACAATCGATTTTGCACAGGCTCGACCCGCGCACAAAAATAATTTTGCTGTTCGTGTTGATGATTTTGATTTTCGCGGCGGAAAATTGGACAACATATTTTTTGCTGACAATTTTGACGGCGGGCTTAATTTTTTTGTCGAAAGTGCCGCCTCTGACGGTTTTAAAATCAATTAAGCCGCTGAGCTGGATAATTTTATTTACGTTGCTGATTCATTTCGTAAGTCACGACGGAGAAGTTTTGGCGAAATTTTACGTGTTCAAAGTGACGACGGAAGGAATTTTATACGGCGTGAAAATAAGTTTGCGACTGATTTTGTTAATCTGTTTGTCGAGCTTGCTGACTTTTACGACCTCGCCGCTGAAATTGACCGACGCAACCGAAAAGCTTTTATCGCCGCTGAAAAAAATTGGCGTGCCGAGTCACGAATTGGCAATGATGATGACGATAGCAATTCGATTCATTCCGACATTGATTGAGGAGGCGGACAAAATAATCAAAGCGCAAAAATCACGCGGACTTGACTTTGAATCGGGAGGCTTCGTAAAAAAAATGCGTTCAATGGTTCCGATATTGGTTCCGTTATTTTTGTCGAGTTTTCGCCGCGCAGATGATTTGGCAATGGCAATGGAGGCGCGTTGTTATCGGGGCGGCGAAGGACGAACTCACATGAAACAACTTCGCCTGACGAACTTAGATTTTTACGCGGCAATTTTTATCTTGATAATCTGCGCGGTCGTCGTCGTAATGGAATAATCATAAGAAAAACAGCGGTTGGCGAAGAACGGGCGCACATGGACGTGCGCCCGCCGGCAACAAAAACAGGATGTTTTTATTGCCGGTCAAACGCCCTTTCTTTTTGCAACTTTTTCTTTGGGCGTAGCAAAGAAAAAGTAGGTTAAATATCGGTTTTGCGAACCCACTTTTTGGAAAAAAAGGGGGAGATTTTTCTCCTTGCTTTGAAAAAATTTTTTCGCTAAAATATCGGCGTCAAAGGAGGCTTTTATATGGACATTGACATCAGCAAAATAAAATTCAATAAACACGGGCTCGTTCCCGCGATTGTGCAGGAAGAAAGCGGGCAGGTTTTGATGCTCGCCTACATGAACGAAGAATCTTTGAAGAAAACGATTGAAACGGGTTACACGCATTTTTACAGCCGCAGTCGCCAAACGCTTTGGAAAAAGGGCGAGACAAGCGGCAACGTTCAGCAAGTCAAGGCTCTTTACTACGACTGCGACGGCGATACGCTTCTGATAAAAGTTCATCAAACGGGCGTCGCCTGCCACACGGGAACTTATTCCTGTTTCAGCGGGCGCAGGCTCGACGAAAATAAAAATCTGCCCGCCGTCATCGAACAGCCGCCCGAAGATTTGTCGCTGGTTCTCTACGAACTTTATTCCGTCATCAAAGACAGGCAACGTCATCCCGTCGAAGGCTCTTACACGAATTATCTTTTCAACATGGGGCACGACAAAATTTTAAAAAAGGTCGGCGAAGAGGCGGTCGAAACAATTATCGCGTCGAAGAACAACAACGTTGAACAGATTTTGTATGAGATGGGCGATTTGTGGTATCACTGCTTGGTTTTGCTGGCGTGGCACGGAATTAAGCCCGAAGAACTTTTTGCGGAGCTCGTAAATCGTCGCAAGGGCGGAAATTATCACAAGTTCACCGGCAAAACAGGCGAACGACCCGCTGATTAATTAGGAATTAAGAATTAGGAATTAGGAATGAAGAAAATCTTTCTGATTGTGTTGATTGTTTTGGGGCTCGGCTTTTATCATTCTCAAGCACAAAATCTTGACGAAATTTCCGAGATAGCCGACGGCTCAAAAATTCTCGTGCTGAATTATCATCAAATCGCTGACAGCCACAATTCGCTTGCGGTGCCCGTCAACGACTTTGATACGCAGATGAAATTTTTGTCTGAAAGCGGTTGCGTGACGATAACGCCCGAAGAACTTTACGCAGGTTTGAACGGAGAAATTGAACTGCCGCCCAAGCCCGTACTCATAACTTTTGACGACGGCTATATTGACAACTACACCAACGCCTTTCCGATTTTGAAGAAATACAATTTACGGGCGACGATTTTTATAATCCCCGCGTTCACAAGCGTTTATCCGAATTACATGACTTGGGAACAGCTTAAGGAAATGGAAGCGAACGGGATAACGATTGAATCACACACCTTGACGCATCCCAAGCTTGAGGAATTGCCCGACGATGAAATTCGCAACGAACTTTTGAACTCGAAAAATATGTTGGAAGAACAGCTCGGACATCCGATAGAATTTTTGGCTTATCCGACGGGCACATACAACTTGCACATTGCGGGCATCGCGCAGGATTTGGGTTACAAAGGCGCGTTCACGATAAAATACGGCGTCGTCGACAAGGGCAGTAATTTTTTCGCATTGGAGCGCGTTCCGATTTTTCACACCGCAACAACCATGAAAGATTTTTACGAAAGAATTGCTTGGCGACAGAGTTTTGAAGAATTCGGCTGGACAAAAAGATAATTCGATAAAAATTTAAGCTCTCCGACAAAATCGGAGAGCTTTTTTTTTGTTTAAAAATGTCGCTTTGAAAGAGACCTATTTTTTTGCGGCGTGTGATAAGTTAAGCTAAAAAAATTTCTGCAAAGATAAAGGAGACTTTTTGCATGGAAAAATTTAATGCGGTCGTCGATTTGCTGTCGGAAAGTTGGCGATTGAATCAGTTCGCAAAAAAATTGTCACACTACGCGGACGAGAAACTTAAGAAAAAAATTTTAAATCAAGTCTCGCGCTTCGACAAACATTTTCAAACGGCAACGGCAGAATTCGGCTTGGAAGTTTTGGATTTCACGGGCGCGGAATTTGAAGACGGCTTGCCGATAACGCCGATAAATCTTGCAGACTTCGCGGCGAACGAAAATTTATTTGTCGAGGCGATGCTTGAGCCGACAATAAAAATCGCAGGCTCGGCAGAAATTGTAAAACGCGGCTCGGCAGTTTTGGGGAGGCAAGGCAAATGAAATATTTTGTGGGAATTGATTTGGGCACGACCAACAGCGCAATTTCTACTTTCGACGGAGAAAATGTTCGCGTGTGGAAGAGCAAGAAGGATCAAAATGACGTGACGCCTTCGGCAATTTACGTTGACAAGCGCGGCAAGCGTTTTTACGGCAAGAAAGCTTACGAAAACTCTTTCCGCCAAACGGAAAATTGCGCGAAACTTTTCAAGCGGTTCATGGGGACGAGTACGAAATTTAAACTCGGTGACGAAGAACTTACGCCCGAAGAGTGCAGTGCGGAAATTTTGCGCGAGCTGTTCAAAAATCTGCCCGATGAAATTCGCGAAAACAAAGACGAAGTCGGAACGGTTATCACGGTACCGGCGGCGTTCAATCAAATGCAAAATGCGGCGACACTCGACGCGGCGAAAATGGCTGGGCTCGGAAAAGTTGCGCTTATGCAGGAGCCCGTTGCGGCGATTATGCGCGTCATGAAAGACAATCAAGCCAACGGAAATTTTTTGGTCTTCGATTTGGGCGGCGGCACTCTCGACGTTGCCATTGCCGAGAGAATTTCGGGCAAGGTAAATTTTTTGGCGAACGGCGGCTTGACAATGTGCGGCGGGCGCGACTTCGACAGAATTTTGTTGAATGAATTCGTTGTACCTTGGCTTAAGGAAAATTATTCGTTGCCCGAAGATTGGCTTACGCAAAAAAAATATCAGCGGCTCCACAGTATCGCAACTTATCATGCAGAAATTGCCAAGATTGAACTTTCAACGGACGAGCGCGTCAAAGTCGAGGGCGAAACGGGCATTGAGGATGAAGACGGCGAAGAAATTTATCTTGACGTTGAAATTGAGCGGGCGGCTTATGACAAAGTGATTACCGAGCCGCTGACAAAAGCGATAGAAACTGCGCGGGCAACGATTGAAAAATCGGGCTTGACGGCGAGCGACATTGACAAAATAATTTTTATCGGCGGACCGAACAATTACAAACCGATTCGAGAAAAAGTTGTTGCGGAGCTTGGAATTCCCGGCAGTATGGAAGTTAATCCGATGACGGCGGTTTCCGAAGGCGCGGCGATTTTTGCGGAGTCTGTCGATTGGACTTCGCAGGAGCACGAAAGAAAAGCTACTCGCGAACAATTCAAGAGCGACGCGGAATTGGGATTGAGTTTTCGTTATGAATCGCGTACGCCAGATAAAAAGGCGCGGGTTGCCGTCGTTTTGGAAAAGGAAATTGCCGGCTACACTTTTGAAATTTCTTCGCTGGACAGCGGCTGGACTTCGGGGCTCGTCGAGCTTAAAAACAAAAAACTCGTGACGGTTCCCCTGCACAAGCGCGGAGAAAATAAATTTTCTGTTGAAGTTTTCGACAAAGGCGGCGACGCGGTTTTTCTGGAGAACGATACGATTATCATCACGCAAACTTTTGCAAACGTCGGCGCATTGCTCGCGGCGCATTCGATTGGTACGGAAGTTAAAGAGCGGCTCGGCAGCAGTGTTTCGCGGCTGGATTATTTTATTCGCGAAGGCGACACTCTGCCCGCCAAAGGACAAAAAAAATTCCGCGCAGGCAGAAAAGTTCGCGCAGGTTATTCCGATTCGATAAATTTCAAACTTTATCAAGGCGAGATTGAAGACAAAATCGAAGACAATCTTTTTATCGGCGCGTTGAAAATTTCCGGCGAAGATTTTGATTTCGGCGCGATACCCGAAGGCGCGGAAATTATTTGCAACTACACGATTGACGACGCGGGCAGTATCAATTTGGAAGTTGAAATTCCCGTCATCAACGAATCTTTTTACAAAAATTTTTATTCGCGTGAGGAAGGGCAAGTCAATTTCGACAAAGCGGCGGGCAAACTCAATTCCGACGGAAAAAATTTGTTGGATCAAGTTCGTGAACTCGGCAGGGCGATTGACGATAATGACGATTACGAAAAACTTCAGCGGGCGGGCGAAGTTGCGAGCACGGCGATTAACGCGAATCAGACCGAAAACGACCGCGAAGAACTCAAGCACATTGAGGAAGATTTACAGGCGGCTAAAAAAATTTTGGCGGACATTCGCGAAAGAAATCGTGAAAACATTCGCCGCGAAGAATTGGATTATTTAAAAGGTCGGTACAAAAATTATGTGAAAAAATTTGCCGAGCCGCAAGAAATTACGCAGATTGAAAATCTTTTGGACAGAGCGGAAACTTTAATTGAGCGCGAGGATTCTGCTTTTGAGGACGTGACGGATGAAATTTACGGTTGGTATTGGAGAATACTTTTCTATCGTAATGACGAATATGCTTTGCGCACTTTCAACGATCTGATTAAAAATCCCGCTGACTTCGACGATCAAGCGAGTTTTTATCGGCTGGCGGCGGCGGGCAAAAATGCCGTTGCACAAAAAGATTTCAAGGAACTCCGCAAAATTATTTTTGGGCTTTGGGATTTGAGCGGACATAGCGAAGACGAATTTTTGACTGCGAACATAATCAAGGCTTGAGGCGGTGGAGCGGCTTTGACTTTTGAAGAAAATCCTTTTCGCGTCCTGCAAGTTTCGATTTATGCCACGAAGGCGACGATTAACGAGCGGGCTGACGAATTATCTTTTGAAGACCCCGACCGCGAAGAAATTTTTGAACAGGCGCGGACGATTCTGCTCAATCCCAAAAAAAGAATCTCGGCGGAAATGCGTTGGTTTGTCGGCTGTTCGCAAGCAAAGGAAATGAAATATATCTCCGATTGTTTATCGGGAAATGAAACTGACGCTGACGCAGATTTTGACTACGAAAATTATTCTTCGCTTGCCGATTTGAATTTCCAACTTTACAAGCTTGAAAAAAATTTTTTGTCGGATGGTGATTGCGTTTACATAGACGGGTTGTATTCCGAGTTGGACGCGGAAGAAATTTTGGAACAAATTAATTCTGCGCGGACTAAATCAAAATTTCCTGCCGTCAAAGACACCGCCGAGATAAAATCCGAGCTGAAAAATATTCGTTATGAGATTCGCGAAAAGTTTCAAGACTTTCTTAAGGACATGACTCGCGACGGGCGAATAAGATTTGCAACCGATTTTGCCGACTTGCTGACTGATGAAGATATTGGAATTATCGCCGAAGATTTCTTTGAATGTTATCGCTTGGAAATGAATCCCTTCCTTGAAAAAACGGCTGAACAAATTATTGAAGCGTGCAAAATTAAATTTGACTTCAAAGCGGATTTCTCGCGATTTTTCTATTTGGCGGAGCCTGCGATTAAAAATTTCGTCGAGGCGATAAAGCCGCTTGATAAATTTTCAATCGCCGTCGGCACAAACAACTTCGACGAGAGCAAAAAAATTTTTTATGCGGTTCGCAACACGGCGATAAAACTTTTCAACGAGAAAAATTTAATCGATTATCCGCTGAGAATTACGCGAATGCTTGAACAAAATTTTTCTTATCTGCCTTCGCTTGCCGAAAAAATTCGCGAGGACATAAAATTTTTGATTGAAGAAAAAAAGCTGTTGGAAGAAGTAAAGGCGCGGCAACCTACTCAAGCTTTCCTCGACGCAAAAGCCGCGCTCGATAAAATTCAAAAGGCGATAGATGACGGACTTTATTTTAAACAAGGTTTTGAAGACGCCAATGTTATTTTCTACATAGAAGTTTTCAAGCCGAGCCATGAAATTATCATACGCAATGTAATGCTTAAAGAACATATGAAAGCGACGGAATGGAAATATTTAAATGAAATGGTTGCGGCGATTTATATTCAAGTAGGTAATGCAATGACTTGGGCTCTCCGTTCAAAATTGGCGTTTGAAATGTTTCAAAAGTCTCTGCCCTACGCCGAAGCTTCGGGCAACGCCGAATTAATTTCTCTGGCGCACAAAAGAATTACAGCGTGGAAGAATGCCGCAAATTCAGAGGAAAGTTTACCGAATTTCATTTGGTGGATGATAATTATCGTCATTTTGTTTTTTATCTTTCGCTGAATATCATTGGCGCAAAAAAAATCGCCCGACTTTTTGTCGAGCGGTTTTTTTATTTTGGTTGTTCTTCGGGCGGCAAGATACCCGCCATGCGCAAAAGATATTTCGCGTTGGTCGTGTGAGTTCTGCCCTTCCGCAACTTGAAATCAAATTTAATCTCGTCGTTCTCGTAATACTCTTGGAAATGCGCGTTGGAAATGTGCGGATTTTCATCAACCATGTCGCAAAGTTGAAAATCATGTGTCGTGACAAGCGTAATGCTTTTTTCGTTCGTTAAGCGGCGAATTGCCTCCTTCGCGCCGATAACTCTGTCATTAACATTTGTTCCCTTAAAAATTTCGTCAATACAGGCGAGCATCGGCAGATTTTTTTCCGTGTACTCAATCATGGATTTTATTCGCAAAAGTTCCGCGTAAAAAGTCGAGACGCCTTGACTTAGATCGTCATTAACTCTAATCGAAGTCAAAACCGACAGCCGACTTACCGCAAAATTTTTCGCGCAAACCGGAGCCCCCGTATAAGCAACCATAACGGCGGCGGCAAGCGTCCTAATCCAAGTCGTTTTCCCCGACATGTTCGCGCCCGTAATTATCGTTGTGCCCGCCGTCAACTCAACGTCATTCGGAACGCCTTTATTATCGGCAACCAGTAAACTCGTCAAGCCTTCAACCGTGAGATGCGGCTTTTCTTCTTCGTAAAAAGTCGGGAAACAATAAGTTGTGCGCGTCTGTCCGATTGACGCAAGCGACATTAAAACTTCCACTTCGGCGAAGGCGTCAAGCCATGTGCGCATATGATTTGCCGCGTCAACCCGCCATTTCATAAAAGCAATTACCAAAAAGAAATCTGCCAAAAAAATTCCGTTGCCCAAAATAAAAAACAGCGGATTGTGCCGGGCGTCTGCCGCGTCGACCAAAAGTGCCAACTCTTTTAATTTTTGCGCGGCGGAAACTTCGTCCGTTAAAATATCTCTGATGGCGGTTAATCTTATCGACATGAAATTTGTTGATTCAAGCCGTTCAAAAATCGCGTGATAAAGTCGGAGCTCCTTTGAAATGATTTTCAGCGGCGAAAGTAATTCGTTGACGGCGGGCAGGGCGGCGATTGAAATTATCAGAGAAAAAATTATGACGAACAACGGCGCGAATTCATTTATCAAGCCGTGCCACGCCAAAAAGCACGATAAAATTAAAATCGCGGGCATGACGAAGCGCAGGAGATAAATTTTTCCGAGCGGCGGCAATTCTTCTTCCACGCTGACGATTAATTCGCTTGTGTCGTGATTGTTGGGCATGAGCCGCGCATAAGCCTCAAGATCAAGCGAAAGTCTCGGACGTTGCAAAAGTTCCGCGACGCCGCGTTGACGATTTCTTACTTCGTTAAAATCGGGCGGTTCGGGCGAAAACGCTTCCGCCAATAAATCTCTGCCGCGTTTTGTCCGCGCCGCGCAGATATATTGAAAAATTGATCCCTCGCCGAAAATATGTAAGTCAACGTCTTGCGGGCGATTGTTTTTGAGATAAATACTGCCGTCATTTGAACGCTTGCGCCAAGTGCCCTTCGCCCGCGCAATGTAGGAATTCACGACGGCAAGGCGGCTCTTCAAAAAATTTTTCCGCCGTTTCAAATCGTCGTGATAATTCATCAGCCGAATAAAAATCATTGCAAAAATCGCCGCGATTATGTAGCAGTAATGAATTCCAAAATCCCAACCGAGCGCGAAACTTACCGCAGCTGCAAGAAAAATTATCGTGCGGGCGAACACAACTTTTTTTTCGCGCTTGTGCAGAGTTTTTTGCTCGGCAAGATCAATTTCGCGTTCGTTATCGTAAAATTTCCGATTCAAAATCTCACCCCTTCGCCGGCGATTATATCTTTACTGCAAAAATCTTTCAATCGCCGAAGAAATAATTTCTCCGTCGAAGCCGCGAGCCGCCAAAAATTGCCACGCCTTAGCCTTGTCAAAATTTTTCGGAGTAAATTTTTTCGCGAGCAATTTCTCTGCCGCAAGCAATTCATGTTCCTCAACGTCGGCGGGGATAAGTTGTTCGATAAAATTTTTGTCGAAACCGCGCTGAATGAGTTTAAAAATAATTTGCCGAATACTCAACTTGCCTTCCGAATAAAAAATTTCAAATTGCCGCCTGCAAGTCTCCGCATCGTCCAGATAATTATATTTCTTGAGTTTTTCAATCGCCTCGTCGACTTCCTGCGCGTCGTATTTTCGGACGAGCAATTTTTTTCGCAAAACCTCCGAGCTCTGATCTTGATTCGCCAATAGCTCCGTTGCCTTCTGAAGCGCGGTCTTTTTTTTAATCATCAAAGTCACCTCGCGCCGATATTAACAATTTTTTTTACGTTCGGCAACCCGCGCAGGTTTTGTAACTTCTTGAATATTTTTTGAGTAAAACTGTTGCCTGTGAAATGCCAATGATATAAAATTACCCAAAAATTTTTAAGCGGGGTGGACAACTTTGGGAATCACGATGATTATTTTGAGTTTGGTACTGCTGATTTTTTTTGCATATCGCGGCTGGTCGATAATTTTTATCGCGCCGTTATTCGCGGTTGTGGCGTCAATCGGTTCGGGACATGATCCGATGCCCGTTTTCAGCGAAATTTACATGACGAAAGCGGCGGAGTATGTCAAAACTTATTATCCCGTATTTTTATTGGGCGCGGTCTTCGCGAAAATCATGGAGGAAGGCGGCTTGGCGGCGTCGGTTGCAGATAAAATTGTTCAGACGCTCGGCAAGGAAAAAGCAATTTTGGCAATTCTAATCGGTTGCGGCGTCTTGACTTACGGCGGCTTGAGCGTTTTCGTCGTGGCGTTCGTCATGTATCCTTTCGCGGCGATTTTGTTCAGAGAGGCGAATTACGCAAAAAAACTTTTGCCGGGGCTTTTATGGATGGGAATTTTTACCTACAGCATGGTTGCGATACCGGGCACGCCGCAAATTCAAAACATAATCCCGACGGCATTTTTCGGAACGACGACTTGGGCGGGAATCGGACTCGGCTTAATCGGCGCGGTTTTGTATTTCGTAATGGCTTGGGGCTGGGTAAATTATCGCGCAAAAAAATTGCAGGCGGCGGGCGAAGGTTACGGAGATCATCTTTTCAACGAGCCCGAAAAATCTTCCGAAAAATTGCCCGACTGGAAACTTTCGACGATACCGCTGGTTATGGTTATCGTTTTGAATTTAATCATCAGCAACCCGTTCGATTGGAGTTGGGCTTATCATTGGGATCAAAACAGTTTGGACAGTTTCAAGCCGCTGAATTTAAGTTTGTTGGCGGGGAGCGTCGGAAAAGTTCAAGCGATTTGGTCGATTAACGCGGCGTTGATTTTAAGTTGCATTGCCGCGGCGATTATCGGCAGAAAATGTTTGGCGTCGAAGGGCGGCATTGTTCATCCGATAAATACGGGCGCAGTTGGATCAATGAGTGCGATTTTGAATGTCGCTTCTTGTTACGCCTTCGGTTGCGTTGTCGCGGCAGTTCCCGCCTTTGAAATGATTAAAGAGGCTCTGCTGAATGTTTCAATCGGCGACGGTCCTTTGGGCTCGGCGGTTATTACAACCATGATTATGTGCGGAATAACGGGCTCGGCTTCGGGCGGAGAAACAATCGCGCTCGGAATGCTCGGAGATCAATGGTTGGCAATGGCAAATCAAATCGGCATGAATCCCGAAGTTTTGCACAGAATAGTTGCGCTTGCCTCCGAGTGTATCGATACGCCGCCGCATTCGGGAGCTTTGATAACTTTGATGGCGGTTTGCGGACTCAGTCACAAAGATTCTTATTACGACGTGTTCATTTTGACGCTTTTAAAAACTTCGGTCGCATTTATCTGCTTGGCGATTTACGCCTTGACGGGGATAATCTGAACAAAAAATCTTTTCGATAAAAAATCTCTCAACCTGCGCGGGCGAGGGATTTTTTTTGCAAAGAAAAATCCCGCCGAGTTTTTTCGACGGGATATAAAAATCCATTTGTTGGATTAGGGGTCAAAGTTCAGAGAGGGGAAACTCATTTGTAGAAGTCGGGGCGATCTTTCATTTCGATTTGAATAACCGCGCCGTTCTGCTCTTGAGATTTAACAAGTGCATCAGCCGTAATTGCCGCAAGATAGCCGTCCCAAGAATTCGGACCGCCGATAACGCCTTTCGCCGCTTCGTTTACCCAATCTTGAACTTCTTCGTCGTAAGCGTCATGGAAACGAACAAAGCAGTCGGTATCAATCGTTGTGGCGACTTGCGCACCTTTGCGATAGCTCGGATAAAGCGGTTGCGGCATTTTAATTGCGCCGTCTTCGCAGATAACTTCGCAGTTGATGTCGTAGCCGAATTTGCAATTAACAAAAACTTCATCATCAACGCAAATGCCGTTCTTGGTTCGGAGCAACATAATTTGCGGGTCGGCAAGATGATCGGCGGCATATTTTGTTTTGCGCGGGAAGATAACCTGCGCGGAAACAAAATCATCATTAACGAGCCAATGAATAACATCAATTTCATGAATGGCGGTATCATGGACAGCCATAGGCGTAGTGTAGCTGTCGGGGACAACGGGATTTCTGTGCGTGCAGTGAACAATCAACGGCTCGCCGTATTCGCCCGATTGAATGGCGGCTTTGACTTGACGATAACCTTTGTCGTAGCGGCGCATAAAGCCGAGCTGGATTAAATGTTTGCCCGATTTAATTTCGGCGTCAATAACTTCCAAGCAATCTGCAGCAGTTGTGCAGAGCGGTTTCTCGCAGAAAATTCTCTTGCCGACTTTGATCGCTTCAAGCAAGCTTTCCTTGTGGGCAAAACCGGGGCTGACGATAAAGACTGCCTCGACATTGGGATCATTGATAAGTTCTTTGCCGTCGCTGTAAATTTTGCAACCTTCGCCTGCAAGGGCTTGACCTTTTTTGGCGAGAGCCTCAACCATATCGGCAACCGCAACGACTTGCGCGCCTTGAATGCGTTCCGTGATTCTCTTAATGTGATCTCTGCCCATGCCGCCGCAACCGATAACACCAATATTCAACATGATTTTTTTCCTCCTAAATTTTTATGCAAAATTCTTCTTGATAACGGCTTCCGCGTGTTCCTTGCCGAGTCTGTAAACGTCATTGGGATTCATGCGATAATATTCGGGGCGGAAAAGTTCAACCGAAACAACGTCCTGCGCCCAGCCGATTTTCTTAAGCGTTTGGAAAATCTCGTCAAGATTTATGCAACCTGTGCCCGGCCAAAGTCTGTCTTCGTCGAGGAGAGAGCCAATCGGAAAATCTTCCGTGTCGTTAAGATGGACGATGAAAATTTTCTTGCCGTCAGCTTTTGCAAGGTCTTCAATCTTTGAATCCATGCCGTGAAAATGGAAACAGTCAAGAGTTATTCCGACGTTGTCGAGATTTACGGCTTGGATAATTTCGTAAGCCTCGCCGAAAGTGTTAATCGAGGCGGCGGGATGTCCGATAAATTCAACCGAAACTCTCATACCGTAATCGGCGGCGATTTTGCCCATTTCTTTAAGGCAAGCGACAGCCGATTTATGAATTTCGGAGCGTGTAACTTTTTTCAAATCGACAGTCGGAACCGTGATAACGGTTTTGCAACCGATTTTCTGTCCCCACTCGCACATTTGCTTGAGTTCGTCTTTAATGCCCTGCCAACCTTCGGGCGAACGATTGTTGAAGAAGCAAAGCGTGTTGAAGGCAAGCGGCGCGATATTGTGCGCTTTGAAAAGTTCGGCAAGTTCTTCAATCGAATGCGCGGCGAGATAATCTCTCATGCGATCCATTGTGCGCGGCTCAATCATGTCGTAGCCGTATTTTTCGGCAAGAAGGATGTCCTGCTCGATAGACATCGCTTGGCAATTCAAGGCGGTTGCCTCGTTCATGCTGATTTTCATCTTTTAAACCCTCCCAAAACTTTTTTAGGTTAGCTGAATTATACTTTTCTGCAAAAAATTTTCTTGAATTATTTTGCTTGATTTGCCCGCCGCGCAGATAAAAATCTTTAACAAATTGTCGAATCATGCAAAAAGCCCGCGACTCCTTTTGGGAATTGCGGACTTTTTGTTGTTCGGGGTGTGGAAGAAAATTTTGGCAAGAAAAATTTATTTAAGAAGCTCGCGCTTAATGCGGTCGAGAGCTTTGGGGGCTTGCTTATCCATTTTTTCGGGGAAACCGAAATAAGAAACGCAAATGATATTGTCGCCGCCGACTTTGGGCGCGTCGGGCTTAAGTTGCTTGTTGGCAAAATCCGGCTCGCGCAGTGTTTCAAAAATGCCGTCGAAGTCAACTTCGCCTTCCCTGTTGCCGTGCGCCGAGAAAAATTTTTGGCAAGAAAAATCTATTTGAGAAGCTCGCGCTTAATGCGGTCGAGAGCTTCGGGGGCTTGCTTGTCCATTTTTTCGGGGAAACCGAAATAGGAAACGCAAATGATATTGTCGCCGCCGACTTTGGGCGCGTCGGGCTTAAGTTGCTTGTTGGCAAAATCCATTTCGCGCAGTGTTTCAAAAATGCCGTCGAAGTCAACTTCGCCTTCGCCCATTGCCGTGTGCTGATGAATTGTGTAATCAGCTTTGCCGCGTCCGTTGAGCCAAGGCGGATTGACGATATAGCGGCAGTCGATTGTTTGATTCCAAGTGTCCGCCAAAAGAACGTGAGTCAATTCGTCGCCGGCATATTTCAGCATGTGGCGAACGTCGCCTTTACCTTGATCATAGAAAAAGCCGTGAGACGCGGAGTAAACGTAGCCGAGATTTTTTGAACGGAAAGATTTTACAATGTCGCAAGTTTCATCGTTGAGTTCGCAAAAGTCGTAGGGATGCGATTGAATTTCGACGCGCAAACCTTCGCGCTCGATAATCGGCAAAAGTTCTTCCATTGAGCGGAAAAACATTCCGTTGCAAATTTCGGCTTGATTCGGGTCGCCGCTGAACTCCGTATTGATGACGGGCACGCCCATGTTGACGGCGATTTCAATGATTTTTTTCCAGTTCGCGACGGCGTGTTGACGTTGCTCTTCGGTAGGTCCCGACCAGCGGTAGACAACGATGAACGAAGAAATTTCTACGCCCGTTTCCTTGAGAGCTTGACGATATTCCGCCTCGCACTCTTTGGAGAAAAGCGGGTGTTTGTAAAAAGGATTGATGCGCGGGTGCGGCGATTGCTCAATGTACTTGAAGCCCCAGTCCGCGACTTTGTGCACGTAGTCTCTTATGCTCATTTGCTTGGCGAGCACGTCGACATCAAAGGCAATTTTCATTTTAAAACCCTCCACATTTCAACAGTCAAACTGTTTATTTTTGGAAAAATTATCACGCCGATAATCATTTGTCAAGTAACTTTTGATAAACTTTTTTTCAATTTTGGCAGGAATTTTTTTCGGCGCGTAAAACATAAGCCGATAAAAGTTTCAAAGGCGGTGAGTTCATGGCTGTTATCTTCTACAATCACGAAGGGCTTGATAAAAAAAATTCTTCGGAAAGTCGGGCGATAAAAATTTTATACGCCTGCCGAGCCGAAAACGAAACCGCGATTGTTCC
>FLNX01002733.1_pt1 | contig 35307 bp, 31 predicted proteins | sample 1140341 | NCBI WGS metagenome assembly FLNX01 (sample SAMEA3878208, study PRJEB12797) | bioreactor metagenome | biome: Moose rumen | place: Sweden | collected 2011-10 | reverse complement strand
TTTCTCAAAACTTTTGCTTAACTTTGCAGCGGAGTCCACGATGGCCTCCTTGCATATGCCCGTATATTGGTCGAGTGCTTCTGAAATTTTCGTCATAACCAAGTGTTGTAAGAGACCACTAAGTTACTGAAAATCAGGCACTTGACCAAATTTTATTAGTTATATATTGTTAATGTAACTCGTTGATTTTCAAACGATTATATGTATTATTAACTAAGTATTGGTTTATGGTATTGATGATAATACGCATGAGATAATTGGTACTCACTTTAAGCCAAAGCAAGAAAAGATTGGTAATCAAGAAATAGAGAACTGGATTGCCACACAACTCTCTCCACGCATAGATTTTGCCATTTATGAAGATATAGAAATAAATGGTAAACGGGTTGTAGTTTTCATTATAGACTCCGCAGGCAATACACCTGTAAAATTTAAGGGTGAGGGTATATGAGTTTACCCTAAACATTCCGCAAACCGCTTAAACAAACAAGTTTCGGCGGTTTTATTATTTCGGATAATCTGAATGTCGTTGCGGATTGCGTGGCTACAAAAAGTGTAATCAAATACTAAATCTTGCTAATGGATTTTGACGTAGTTTAAGGCGGCAAGGTTATAAGAAATTGAACGGATGGAGAAAGATGATGGTAAGGGTTAAACTAAAATACGTTTGTAGATAGCCACGACCTGCCAGCCTTTAGAAGTGTGCAGGAAGTAACTACCGATGAATATTTCTAATTCATTATCCATATCGAATTGGAAATGACATCACCTTTCCCATCTGTTCGTCCTTTTCCTATCATTATAACACATTAAGATGAAAGACTGGTTGTCTTTAACAAAGTTTATTATTCTGAAACTAACAACTGCAAGAACATGAATTATTCAAAACAAATAAGAGAGGCATTGAAACGGGCAGAGTTTATTAACGTCCGTGGCGAGGTGTCTATTCCATTAAATCGACTGAAAAAGGAACTTGAAAAGCGCAACATACCACAGAAAGACTTCAAAGAATATCTATTCACTTATGCATCACGTACAGATAGACCCTACATTGAAGAGGTAGTTGTTACGCTATATGGAAACGATATTGACCCCAATGAGAATTTCCGTATCACATCGGGGTTGAGATAATTTCGCTATTGAATCTCAAATCTTATTTGCTGTATATGCTATAAGAATAGCAACTATACAATAAAGAAAGTGTTTCATCGTTTATTATAAAAAGCGACTGCCGTGGTGCATACCGACAGTCGCTTGATAAGGCTCTTTATCGTGTTGCAGCACGATGTGAGCAAAGAACTTTCAATTAAAGATTGCTTGGAACAGGCACCAGCGTTGCGCTAACGTTAAAGGTGTCTGTTCTTTGGTTACAAGAAGTGCAAAGAGGAACAATATACCAACTTTGGTCATTACTATAAGCCTTTTGGACATGAGCACCAACCAAATTTGTTCCCCAACAATTGTCAGCTGAGCAATAGTATGGGTTTTCGCCAGTTTGTGCCTTCCAATAGTCTAACCATGAATTGTATCCTCTTGGCTTTGGAAATCTACTTGAACCACTAACGTTTTTAACGTACATCGGCAAAAGTGTTATTTTGTTAAACATGTGAATTAACTCTTATCTTCAGTTTTCATGGGGGAAGAATCTAAAATGAAGCCCATTCACGTTATCCTGATTAGAAAATCATAGGCTCGTGAGTGCCTAATGCACCAATATATAAACTGACAAATAGTATGCCATTAGAGGTAAAATGACAAAATGGCAGGATTCCATGGCGAGAACACTAATTATTAGAACTCTACGCTGAACGACACACTTAACATAAAGAGGAGTGCGTCATTTTGTCGCACTCCTCAAAGTTTCAAATACTAAATAGATAAACTTATTCCTCGTCTTCAGAGTAGGTTACATAATCTTCTTTCAGCAGCATTTCGACCATTTCTACAACAGCGTCCAAAAGACAAGAGCCGTTAGACTTTAGGCGACATCTTTCGCTATTCGCAACATATTTTACAGAGTTCTGCCCCATAACGAGATTGAACACCGCAAATTCATCGGGCATAGCGTTTCCATGTTCATCGTAGGCAGAGGGTATAGAATCGGGCATCATGTAGATGAGTTTACCAAGCGACCACGCAGCAGAGAAAGAATCGTTATCCTCAGCTTTCTGTAAGTCGGATGGTCTTTCTACTTTGATAGGTGTTTCTTCTACGTTCACAACACCGCTTACCTTTGATATGCTGTATTGAATAATGTAGTCTGCCGTAGAGAGTTTAAGACCTGCATAATAGAGCCGTTTGCTTTGCTCTAAGTTGGTGATTGAGAAATTGCGCATAAGCATTGTAATTTTGTTTGTATGTATAAGTTTCTATCTGAATAAGAGAAAGCATGTAGCAGGGCAGTGAATGTGGTAATTCAGTCACTCTCCTTGCCCTTACTCATTTTCTCTAAGAGTTCTTCCATACGTTTGTAGTGGTCTTCACGATTTGCCTGTTCTTCTTGTTCGTTTTCTTCTTTCAGTTTTTTCTTTGTTCCGTAATAGGCAAGTGAATAAAAGGCAAGAGAAGAAAATAGCACTAAAATGAACAGCGGAAGTTGCATTAAAACTATCTCAACAATTTTCATGTCGGGATTTTTTATTGTTCCAAAAACAACAATCCCCAAAATTACAATTACCCATAGCAAAGTCCAAATCCAAAAGGCTTTCCATCCTTTTGCCCTTGCTTCTTCATTGATTTCATCTAACGTGTACATAAGGCGATATTTTAACGAGTTAATAATTACAACGAAAAAAGTGGACTGCTCCATCCGTCACACCTCGTAGAGTATCGCCAAACACTCGTCTATATGCACAGATGGGCAGTCCACTTGTATGAACTGCCGTCTGTGCCTCCATATAGACCCTGAGTTTCAATTGGCGATTTTAACGAGGGTGAGACACATTCGTCGGTGCAAAGGTACGAAATGTTTGGCGAAATAAAGAGCAATTTGAGAAAAAGTTGATGATTTGTTATTTATATAGGCATTTACCTAAACTCTTTGGATTGGTACTTGGACCATTACAAAAGCCGCCACGGTGAGACTTGTGCAAAGAACATTCCTTACAGCCATACTGCTTTTTCAACTCTCTTATTCGTCTGCGCTCTGCTTGTTCTTCTCTTAAACGCTTTCTATATGCTTTAACATCGAAATGTAATGCAGGTTGAATCATGATGCTAAAATCGACTGAACCATCTTCATTCTCCCATGCCTGACGTTTATTTGCCTTGTTAGGCTGCTTTCTTGTTTCCATTGACTAAATCCTTGTAAGTTAGACGATGACGGCAGTTTAGAATAGCCATATCAAACCGTTCATAATTAGAAACTTTGCGATTATTATGACGGAAAGCAAACTCATTAAAATAGCGTTGTATATGCTTTCTGCTTAAAAAGTTGAAAAGTCCGACTATTGGACGCTTGCAATAGTTACCCCAAAAGCCTTCAATCGTATTTGTATAGGCATCACCATCAACATATTTTCCATGCCCGTGGTCCACAACGTGACTTTCATAGACCTTATGAATGTATTTGTATCCTTTCCATTCGTCAGAATATATCGTAGCAGAGGTTTTTACGTTCCTAAAGACCACAGGAGTAAGGTCACGCCACGACACACCATTAAGTGCCTTGCAATACACTTTGGATGAGGACTTGTCACTGCTGCGTTGCATCAGCCCCATTACTGGTACTTTGTCACGGAACAATCTGTTCTGTACGTTCTTTGTCTTCTTGTTCCAATGACGATTTTTGTTTTTGCCACCCACGAAAGTTTCATCTATCTCTACCTCACCATCAAACTTTTCTTCAAGGGGGATGTCATAACATTCTCTTATTCTATGACTCAAAAACCATGCCGTTTTCTTTGTGACATGCAAGTTTTTCATTAACTGCATCGATGATATGCCTTTTGTTTCGTTGCACATATGATAGATTGCAGTAAACCATATTCTCAGGCTTAATTTCGTATTCTCAAATATTGTGCCCACTTTGACGTTGAAATTTTTTCCCGTATTTTTGCATCTATATGTGCCATCACTGCGACGATATACTTTGGAGGTTTTGTCGTAAGGAGAAACTGGTCCATTCGGCCAAAGTTCTTTTTCCAAGAAAGCAATGCACGCTTTCTCAGTCCTGAACGTCTCGTGAAATTCAATTTCAGACGTGAACTTTGGAAATGTTATTTTTCTCATACGCAAAAGTCTTGCTCTTTGCGTATAGTAACTTTGCTGCGTTTTCAAAACATAGCAAAAATCCCTTTCAAAAAGTTAAATTTTGCTTTAATTTGAACGAAAGCAACTGATTACAAGCGACTTGCCTTGGTATGTTAAAAATTCATAACGACATTTCCAACATTACGAAAAAGCAGGGTAAACTCATATACCCTCACCAATTTAAGGGAACGGCTTATATCCGTGTAGGATCTTATAAAAAACATCTATCTGATCATCCTGAGATGGAACGTAAGATTTGGCAAAACACTCATAATAACAGTTTTGAACTAAAACTTGCAAAGAAAGACTTGTCAGGAGATGAGGTCCTACAGTTATTGGATTATCCATCTGTATTTAAGTTGCTCAACATCCCATTACCAGAGACAAAGACTGGGATAATTGAAAAGTTGGCAGATGAAAGTCTTATCCATAAAAGAGCATCCTGTTATGATATAACAAATCTTGGGGCTATACTTTTTGCAACGGATTTAAGCAAATTCAGTTTGCTATCAAGGAAGGCCGTAAGAGTCATCTTTTACAAAGGAAACGATAGGATAAATGCCATTAAAGAACAAACAGGGAAATATGGCTATGCTATTGGATTTGAAGGATTAGTCAACTATATAAGTGAACGGTTGCCTATAAATGAAGAGATTGGCAAGGCATTACGAACAGACACGCCAATCTATCCAGAAAAGGCAATTCGAGAATTTGTTGCTAACGCTTTAATACATCAAGATTTTTCCATTGGTGGCACATCTCCTATGATAGAGATTTTTAAAAACAGGATAGAGATTTCCAATCCGGGAAAACCTTTAATAGATGTCCTCCGATTTATAGACCATACGCCTATTAGCAGGAATGAAATTCTTGCTTCTATCATGCGGCGAATGAATTTTTGTGAAGAACGAGGTAGCGGAGTTGATCGAGCAATAGCTCAATGTGAATTATATCAACTGCCTGCCCCTGATTTTACTAAAGACAATATCAGCACAAAAGTAACAATGTTTGCCCCTCAAACAATGCGCCAGATGAACAAAGAGGATAAAATAAGGGCATGTTATCAACATTGTTGTTTGCAATATGTCGCTGGTCAGAAGATGACAAATGAAAGCCTAAGAGGCAGACTAAATATCAGTCCTGCTAATTATTCAATTGCCTCACGTATCATCTCCGATACTATAAGTGCAGGTTTAATCAAATTGGAAGACAATTCAAGATCCCGGAAATATGCTCAATATATCCCTGTTTGGGCATAGTTCTTATGTGATGGCAGAGTGACTATTTCTAGTTTAAAATCATATAAGTATCTGAAAATCTGCACTGTTTTTATGTGACGGCAGAGTGACTTTTATAATAAAGGTGGAGCCTTAGCCACTGCAGTGTAAAACAGGCACCCATACCCTGGTGCCTGTTCCCATAACTATTCTTATTTAAACTGTGAATTAACAGCACAAAGATATGAAGAATATCTGAAACCACCAAATGATTTAAAGAAAAAAGAAACTTCAGGCAATTTAACCTACCCGAAATTCCTTTATTATTCAAGGGTCAAGTGCCTGTCCCCATGACCTTTCTGTCCCCATGACCTTTGGAAATATTCGTATTATTAAGTTTTGCGTTCATTGGTTCAAACCAATTATCCATTCTTTAAAGAACGGGTCTTCTATCTCATAATCCGTCACACGTATCACGTACCCATTCTTCATCAACCGCTTTATTCCACTGAACGACGTACTTGTGGCCACTTGGCGATTCTGCAAAGGATTGATGCCCTTACTTAAGTTCATCATGATAGAGCGGTCGGTACGGTTAAAGTTCAGCCAGAGACGCTCGAAATCCAAGTCATGAGTACGCACGATATTGCTTATAGCCTCTGCTACAACTCCATCAACCAGCCCTTCGTAAGTCATCATGTCCCAGACTTGAGCCGACAATTGTTGAGTATAGTATGGGTGAAGCCCTGTAAAAGTCAGTATCTCTTCTACAATATCATTCAATTTTCCCTGCTCCTTCATGGGCAACCGGGCCGATACATATTCCTTGAAATCATCGTATGGTATCTTATTCAGGTGCATTAACTTGCCAAAATGATAGAACGGTGATTTCTTCCGTTCGAATATCTCCGTCATCATTGACTCTTGGCTTCCCAACAGGACATAATTCAGGTGTTCCTGTTCCTGCATGATGGAACGCAGTTGTTTGTCCAACCCTTTACGGATGTTGAGAATCTCCTGAAATTCATCGAACACCACTATCAGCCTTTTGTCTTCAGTGCTTACCTTTTCTATCAGAGCCATTGCATCCTCCAACAATACCATGCTGTTCAACACTGGTTGGAAAGAGACATCAACACCATTCGTCACTGGGTTGGTCGAGACCGTTGGCACAAATCTAAAGTGAGACATGAGGTGCCTGATTCTCTCCATAGGGTACTGGCGGAACAGTTCACGTAATAGTTTAGAGGCAAAATCATCGACACTCAACATATTCTGCATATTAAGAGAGATACATGGTCGTCCAGAGGCTTTGACTGCCTTGGCCACAAGGCTTGACTTGCCAATTCTTCGAGGACTAATCAGTATCAGATGATTCTCACTGTCCAGCGTTCGCTGAACCTCCTTCAATTCTTCGTTTCTATCGGTGAAAAACTCGTTGTCGACAAGTACACCAAACTTAAATGGATTCTTCATTTATCTTCATTTTTGTGGCAAAGATAATACTTTCATTTGATACTAACAAACAATTTGCAAAGTTTATGCGAAAATTTTCGCAACGAAAATTTTCGCAAAGGCTTCTTGTCCCTCTTTGATAAGTGTTCTGACTGTTTCTTTTGTGATTGCCATATCTTGTCCTTTTGTGGGCAAAATTTCTGAAACCACCAAATGATTTAAAGAAAAAAGAAACTTCAGGCAATTTAACTTACCCGAAGTTCACTTATTATTCAAGGGTCAAGTGCCTGTTCCCATGACCCACAGTTTCCATTTCCTTGTACAAATGTTACCTCAATGAAACAAGATCATTTCACTTTAGGAAAGATTAGAACCCAGTTTTCGCTGCGTAAATCATCAATATCTCCGAAAACATCAGTATAATCAACAGAATTGCCATTCTCATCGTAAAGATTACACATCCAACAAGAATCATAAATCCGGTAGATATGATATACCTTCTCACCATGTATTCCTGTAGTACGGTTGATGCCGTAGAGTAAAGACGGGTCGCCCTCAAAGTTCTTAAAAGACTCCATCATCTCTTTGGCCTGAGGTACGAGCCAAGCGGGCAATTCATCATAATCATATACGGTGGCTTGCTCTTCATCGCTGGAACAGGCGAGAAAACCTAAAACCAGAAATGATGCAAAACATAGAACAAATAACTTTTTCATAATACAAAAGAAATGATCCAAATACATAATATAATAATATGTTTCCTGCCACCGTTGGAGCGATGGAGATGAGAAGGAAAGACCCCACCCCTGCCCCCTCCCCTTGATGGGGAGAGGAATAGAGGATGGGGTGAGTATTAGTCAGCCATCTTGGCCTTGATCATCTCCCGATTCAGGCGGGCGATGTTGCTGATGGTCTCGTTCTTCGGGCAGACAGCCTCGCAAGCACGAGTGTTGGTGCAGTTACCGAAGCCGAGTTCGTCCATCTTGGCAATCATGTTCTTCACACGACGGGCTGCCTCAACGCGGCCCTGGGGAAGCAGGGCAAGCTGAGACACTTTCGACGACACGAAGAGCATGGCAGAACCGTTCTTACAAGCGGCGACGCAAGCGCCACAGCCGATGCAAGAAGCGCAGTCCATTGCCTCATCAGCATCCTCCTTAGGAATCAGGATAGCATTAGCATCCTGAGCCTGACCGGTGCGGATGGTGGTATAACCGCCAGCCTGGATAATCTTATCGAAGGCACCGCGGTCAACCATACAGTCCTTGATGACTGGGAATGCAGCTGAGCGCCAAGGCTCAACGGTGATTACGTCACCATCGTTGAAGCGGCGCATGTAAAGCTGACAGGTGGTAGCTCCACGCTCCGTCTTGCCATGAGGCGTACCGTTAATATAAAGAGAGCACATACCGCAGATACCCTCGCGGCAGTCGTGGTCGAACACGAAGGGCTCCTTGCCCTCGTTGATGAGTTCCTCGTTCAGGATGTCGAGCATCTCGAGGAACGAGGTATCATCGGGTATGTCGTGCATTTCGTGGGTATCAAAGTGACCCGCATCTTTCGGACCATTCTGACGCCAAAATTTAATCGTAAAAGAAATATTCTTAGCCATAGTCGTTAATTCTTATAGTTACGGGTTTGTACTTTAATTGCTTCATATTCGAGGGGTTCCTTGATGAGCTCGGGCTCGTTGCCCTTGCCTTTGTACTCCCAGCAGCCTACATAGAAGTAGTTCTCATCATCGCGTTTTGCCTCGCCTTCCTCGGTCTGGTACTCCTCACGGAAGTGACCACCGCAGGACTCGTTACGAGACAGGGCATCGAAAGCAACAAGCTGACCCATGGTGAAGAAGTCACGCAGGTGAATAGCCTTGTCGAGCTCGACGTTCAGACCTTCCTTCGTTCCTGGAACGAACAGGTTAGTATCGAACTCCTTCTCCAGCTCATGCATCTTCTTCAGACCAGTCTTCAGACCCTCAGCGGTGCGACCCATACCAACGTACTCCCACATGATGTGGCCGAGCTCCTTGTGGATAGAGTCAACAGAACGCTTACCCTTGATATTCATGAGACGGTCAATCTCGGCCTGTACGCCCTTCTCAGCCTCATCAAACTCAGGACGATCTGTGGGAACCTTCGGCCATACAGCCTGGTCGGCCAGATAGTTCTGGATGGTGTAAGGCAGCACGAAGTAACCATCAGCCAGACCTTGCATCAGAGCCGAAGCACCCAGGCGGTTGGCACCGTGGTCGGAGAAGTTACACTCACCGATGGCGAAGAGGCCAGGGATAGTGGTCTGCAGCTCGTAGTCAACCCAGATACCACCCATGGTGTAGTGGATAGCGGGATAGATCATCATGGGCTTGTAGTACTTCACACCGTTGATTTCGTTGGCTACGTCGCCAGGGAATACGTCGGTAATCTCCTCGTACATCTCGAAGAGGTTACCGTAGCGCTGCATGATGACATCGAGGCCGAGGCGGTTGATAGACTCAGAGAAGTCGAGGAACACAGCCAGACCCGTGTTGTTCACACCGAAGCCCTTGTCGCAACGCTCCTTGGCGGCACGCGAGGCAACGTCACGAGGCACGAGGTTGCCGAATGCCGGATAGCGGCGCTCCAGATAGTAGTCGCGATCCTCCTCAGGAATCTCCCAGCCCTGCTTGGTTCCAGCCTGCAGAGCCTTGGCATCCTCAATCTTCTTGGGAACCCAGATACGACCATCGTTACGCAGTGACTCAGACATCAGCGTCAACTTAGACTGCTTGTCGCCATGAACGGGGATACAGGTGGGGTGAATCTGAACGTAAGAGGGGTTAGCAAAGTAAGCACCCTTGCGATAGCACTGAACAGCGGCTGTACAGTTACAGCCCATAGCGTTGGTAGAGAGGAAATAAGTATTTCCGTATCCACCCGTAGCGATGACCACGGCATTGGCCGAGAAGCGCTCCAGCTCACCAGTGGTGAGGTTCTTGGCAATGATACCACGAGCACGGCCATCAACGATAACCACATCCTCCATCTCATAGCGGGTGTAGAGCTTCACCTTGCCGGCATTCACCTGACAAGACAGCGAAGAGTAAGCACCGAGCAGCAGCTGCTGACCCGTCTGACCCTTGGCATAGAACGTACGGCTTACCTGAGCACCACCGAACGAACGGTTAGCAAGCATGCCGCCATACTCACGAGCAAAGGGGACACCCTGAGCCACGCACTGGTCGATAATGTTGTTTGAGACCTCGGCCAGACGATAGACGTTAGCCTCACGAGCACGATAGTCACCACCCTTCACGGTGTCGTAGAACAAACGATAGATGGAGTCACCATCGTTCTGATAGCACTTAGCTGCATTGATACCACCCTGGGCAGCAATAGAGTGTGCACGACGGGGAGAGTCCTGAATGCAGAGGTTGATGACGTTGAAACCCATCTCACCGAGTGAAGCAGCAGCCGAGGCGCCAGCCAGACCAGTACCTACGACAATCACGTCGAGCTTCAGCTTGTTCTTCGGGTTAACCAGTCGCTGATGAGCCTTATATTCTTTCCATTTCTCAGGTACTGGACCTGCTGGAATCTTTGAATCTAATACTTTTGCCATAGTTGTATTTTACAATTTGACGATTTTACAATTTGACGATTGATTACTTACAGCACTCAGCACCGGGTTTGCAGCACTCAGGCTTTTCACAGCATTCAGCACCGAGCTTACAGCACTCAGCACCAGGCTTGCAGCAGTCGCCTACAGGGAGACAACATTCAGCATTGGGAGCATCACACTTAGGGGCGTCGCACTTGTGAGCGTCGCACTTGTGGCCAGCCTCACAGCACTCAACGGCAGGCTTGTCACAGCATAGAGCTGCTTTCTCGCAGCAAAGGCTCGGAGCGCACTTGAAAGCAAATGCCAGCACAACAACGAGGAAGCCCAACATGAGCAGTGTGGTGTAGATGAAACCAATGACACGCCAGCGGCAGAACCAAATCTTACCACTAACACCCAGTGTCTGCATAGCAGACCAGAAACCGTGAGTGAGGTGGAACCAGATGGCCACAATCCAAATCACGTAGAGCACTACATAGACGGGATTAGCAAAAGTCACCTTAATGAGCTCAAAGCCGTCCGTAGGAGGAATAGCCGTAGCAATGTGGAACAACTCGGCAAACATCATGTTGTACCAGAAGTTGAACAAGTGCAGCAACAGACCGAGCAGGATAATAATACCCAGCACGAGCATGTTCTGCGATGCCCATTCCACCTTTGCAGGCTTGTCAGTAACTGCGTAACGCTCTGTTCCGCGGGCTTTCCGATTCTGAGCCGTCAGGATGAAAGCGAAAACGATGTGAGCCACAGCGAGTGCGGCCAGGCCGAGTGTTGCTACTACAGCGTACCAATTGGCACCGAGCAATTCACAAATCGTGTTGTAAGCTTCGCCCGAGAACAGCGCAATAATGTTCATCGCACAATGGAATGTGAGGAACAGAATGAGCGCAATACCCGTCAAAGACATCACGACCTTTCGGCCGACAGATGAATTAATTAACCACATAATTGAATGAAATTTAAATATTTAAATTATTAAAATACTCAAAAATTAGTACGCTCACGCGTAGTTTTCGCTACAAAAGTAATATAAAATAATGAAATTCGCAAACGTTTTCGCAAAAAATCGTTATAAAAACGACTATTTATACAAAATTGAAAAACTTTTTGTACTTTTGCAGAGCGTAAACAACACTATCGACAATGAAAGAAATAAAACGTATCGTCCTCACTGGCGGCCCCTGTGCCGGAAAGACCACCGCATTGGTCAGAATTACCGAGTATTTCTCAAACCGTGGCTACAAAGTTTTTACCATTCCCGAAGTACCCACACTCTACAGCTTGGGCGGATGGAGCTATCTGACGCCCAACAAGGATCTTTACTACGAAGGAGAACGGGCCATTCTGGAAACACAGCTGGCCCTGGAGAACTGGTTCATGCGAATGGCTGAAACCTGCCAAAAGCCGGTACTCATTGTCTGCGACCGCGGTACACTCGACATTTCGGCCTACATCTCACCTGAGATGTGGAACGACATCACCGCCAAGGCCGGTACCGACACCAACGCTCTCCGCAACCGCTACGATGCCGTGCTGCACCTGGTAAGTGCTGCCGACGGAGCAGAGCAATACTACACCACCGCTACCAACGCCGTGCGCTACGAGCAGATGAACGAAGAAGGACTGCGCATTGCCCGTGAGCTGGACAAGAAGGTCATCAAGGCATGGACAGGCCACCCACACTTGCGCGTCATCAACAATAACGACGACTTCAATGCCAAGCTGAACCGCGTGCTGAAGGAGATTGCCCAAGTCATCGGCGTTCCACAGCCCATTGAGGAAGAGCGCAAATACATTGTCGAGATTACTGGCGAGCTGCCCGAATGCACCGAAAGCAACATTACGCAGACTTACCTCGTGGGTGACCCGGGAGCCGAAATACGTCTGCGCCGCCGCGTCTGGGCTGGTAAGTCAGCCAATATTCTCACCACGAAGACACGCGTGTCACAAAGCGAAGAACTGGTGACGGAGCGTCAAATCAGCAACAACCTTTACGAAAGCATGCTGCAACAGGCCGACCCCTACCGCCACCCTATTCGCAAGCAGCGCAAGAGCTTCATCTGGAAGGGACAATACTTCGAACTCGACTTCTATCAGGGAGCCCTCGAAGGCCTCGTCATTCTTGAGACGAAGGGCATTCGCAGCCACGAAGACGTAAAGTTCCCCCCATTCCTTCGTGCTGTTAAGGACGTGACGGGCAACAAGGATTATTACAACTACACACTGGCACTGAAGAACTAAGAAATGGCAGCACATAATGATTTAGGGACATGGGGTGAAGTCGTTGCGGCCGACTATCTGCGAAAAAAGGGCTACACCATTCTGGAACAGGACTGGAAGTCGGGACACCGCGATATAGACCTCATTGCCATAGACGGCAATACGGTAGTGTTTATTGAAGTGAAGACACGCCGCAACCGCGTCTTTGGAGAGCCAGAAGATGCTGTCAATTATATGAAACTGCGTAATCTGCGTACAGCCATTAATCATTACATCAAATACAAACGGCTGAACAATGACATTCGGTTCGACGTGGTTTCTGTTATTGGAACACCAGAAACAGGAGCACCTGAAATAAAACATTTCGAAGATGTTCCCATGTTTTAAAGGAATGGGTGCAACCTCCATTATCCGGCAGCGGATTCGTCCACATGGACGCAACCTACTGGGGACATAACTGGGGGGTCCTTCTGGGCCTTGACGAAGAAAGCGGCCAGCCGCTGTACGTTGCCTTCATCAAGCATGAACGTGTCCAGGACTACAAGGACGCTGTTTCCAGTATAGAGAAACGGGGATTCACCATCAGGGGAATCGTCATTGATGGCATGCAAAGCCTGTTTGAGGAATTTTCCGCATACAAGATTCAGATGTGCCAGTTCCATATGAAGCAGATAGTGAAACGCTACCTCACGTTGCATCCAAAGCTGCATGCTGCCAGGGATTTGAAGACAATGATGGATCATCTGCCACAGAAGTCAAAGGAAGAGTTTGAGAATGAGTATACTCAGTGGAAGATTACTTGGAAGGACACGCTGAACAAGCGCTCACAGCTGAAGTCCGGCAAGACGCAGTTCACGCATCGGAGGCTGCGTTCTGCCATGCACAGCATTGACTTCTACCTGCCATATCTGTTTACATACCAACGAGAGGACTGCAAGGGGATGCCTAACACCAACAACAAGATTGAGGGTACCTTTACCGACCTGAAGAACAACCTGAACAACCACAGCGGCATGACTGAGAAGAACCGCAAGCGGTTCATTTCTGGGTTTTTCTTGGCATTGACACAAAAGCTAAGCATGAAAAAGCAGGAGCCTCGCTGATAGAGACTCCTGCCCATGCTTGTCTTAGTGTACAGTCCTATTCCTCATGGAGTTGCTCCCCAGCAGAGCTCCATTACGCTTCAGACTGCGATGCAAAGGTACGACTTATTTCGGGAATGGACAAGCAGAGGGTACAAATCTCAGCCTGCAATTTGACCTATTGAGACAAAGTACCCTTTAGGCAGCCTGCAAAATGACCTATACGCCGTTTTAAATTAGTCACCCGCGTATTGCCCGATAAAGAAGACGGCTCCTGTTGACTGCTCGCTAATGACATAAAGGAACGGGCGGGTAGCATAGAACGGAACTAAGCGAGGTTCTGGCTCTACAGCCGTAACAGCGACATCTATCACGGTGACAGCAGCGGCCTCTGAACCCTCTTCGTCAACCTTGATGCGTGTTGACTGAAGCATCTTACCGATATAAACCGGCACGTTGCAAAAGCCAGAAAAGTCGGCCACCTCTAAGAAGGCATCGGTCATGCCGAGTTTTTCCATCAGAGGATTAAGGTTCATGTTTGTTTTTGACTCGAAACGAGGCAATTTAACGTCTATACCCCCAGCCGCGAAATCAAGATTTGCCCAACGGTCTGCCGTCAGTGTCTGTAACACGTCACTGACGGTTTTATTTTCTCGTGGCAGCAGGATGGTCATTTCATAAGCCTTATTGCCGTATGGCAGACGCAACATTTGGCAATTCTCATCCTCAGCATAACTAAAAGTTTTCTTCTGGTTCATCATGGGCACACGCTTTCCATTGCTGAAGGTTTCCTCGGTTGTCATGGCCTTTTCAAACTTGCTGGTCCACTCGCCCTTGAAATAAATGGCATTCAGCAGGTAACTAACTGACGTAGGGTCAAATGTGTCCTCGTCAAGCACCTGCTCAATCATCTTCTCCGTATGGTCGCTGGCCCACTGGTTGATGACTTTCATGGTCTGGCCGTCAGCGAAGTCGCGCGTTTCCGGCTGTGCCAGATAGTAGTCATTGGCCTTCTGTACGAAGTCTTGCTTCAACGTGTAATCCTTATTCATAAAGATGGTGTTGGCAATCATTACCTTTGTCTTCTCATCCAATATCGGCGCATGAATGAGCATCTTCTTGCAAAAACCGTTGACCTCATCGGCACTGGCAAATCCTAAAGCATGGTTGATCTGCTGCTGCGTCCGGCCTTTGGCTCCGTTGTTGAGCATGCCCAAGGCATAAGTAACGCTGATAGGCGAAAGAATCTGACTCTTCGTGCCATCGTATGCCTCGCGCATCAGGTTAAAGGCAAAGTCGTTACTATTGGTAACTAAAACCTGCTCACCACGCGTCAGTTCAAACTCCCCAATGGGGTCTGTGAGACAAATAACGGGTTCCGGGATGGTAACGATTTCATTGTCATTAACGCTGCACGATGCTGTCATCAGGGCGACAGCCATTCCCATTACGATTTTCTTCATAGTTGCTGCTTTTTGAATTGTTATTTACCCCTTAAACCTCAAAGATGCGAAAAACTTGCACGACAAAACGTTAACAAATCTTAATCTCCAAAACAGGATGCAAGGTTTCCCGCCCCTTGCGTGTTATATAATAAAAAAGGCAAAATGAAACAATACCTACAGCTTTTGATGGCAGCACTTTTGTTGGCTGCATGCTCAACAAACGACCCAACCGATGATGACAGTACTATTATGCCTGCCAATGACGGATATGTTCAAAACGGCGGCGTCATCGCTAAGTTTGGAGACTTTGAGGCCGACTGGGTCATTAATCAAGAGGTCGTTGACCACACGACAATGACCTACAACGGCAAACTAAGCATTCGTCATTTCCCCAACAACTACCTGTTGAAGGGGCTGTTTACTAAGCTCTATGCTGATGACGAAACCCCACAACCCACTACTACGAGTGACAATCCTCTTGATAACGACACCCCAGTTGTTCTCGACCACAACAGTGATGACATCATTTTTTCGAACACAGGTAACACTACCTCGCAGGCTTACTTCGATGCCACGTCGGCCACCACATACCAAGTGGAAATTGGCAACAATACATACGAGGTGAAGCTGAACTGCGTAGAAGGAGGAGCGATGGCTGTATATGAACAAAATAACGACCGCTGGATTGTAACATGGCACTTGAACAGCATTACCGCCACTAACACACAATTGAACATGGAATATGTCAACCAGTTCTCCCCCACCCTCACCATGACACTGGTTACAACCAAACGAACGAGATAAGACGTTGGAAACGGAACTGGAACTGCTGAATGCCATCAGAAACGGCGAGCGAGGAGCACAACAGCGCCTCTACGAACGCTATGCAGGAATGGCTATGGCCATCGGGCAAAGGTATGCCCCTGACCGTGACACGGCCCAAGACGTAGTGCATGACAGTTTCGTCAAAATTCTGACCTCAGTAGGAAAGTTCCGCTATCAGGGCGAAGGCTCACTAAGAGCGTGGGTAATAAGTATTGTTGTACACTGTGCCATAGACAGCATCAAGGATCATGACCGTCTCATGCTGACAGACCACCTGCCAGAGAGACCTGACGAGAAAGAAGAACCTGACGTGGGACGCGTGCCACCCGACGTGCTGACAAAGCTGATCAGCAAGTTGCCGCCTGGATACAGAATGGTACTGAACCTCTACGTCTTTGAGCAACTTTCACACAAGGAGATTGGCCAACTCTTAGACATCACACCGCAAACCTCTGCCTCACAATATTCAAGAGCCAAGCAGACACTGGCACGACTCATCAACAACTATCTAAAGAACAACAAACTATGAAGCAACAAGACTGGACCGACCAACTACGCGAACGGATGGCTGACTACGAGGCAGACGTCCCCGAAGGACTGTGGGCCGACATTGAAAAGTCGTTGCCTCAGCAGAAAGCTAAAGTCGTACCCTTATGGCGGCACTTGGCCTCAGTGGCTGCCCTGCTTGCCCTGATAGTCAGCATAAGCTGGTGGCTATGGCCCGATGCCTCCCCGACGGAGAAGGTGATTTCAAGACAAGGGCAAAGTATCATTAAGGAGAATTCGCCAACCCCTGCAGCAACAGTCATCCCCACACAAAATGATACACACGCGATAACCCGTACCTCGCGGTTCGAAGTAACCGCAAAGGTTGAGGAAACGGTCAACACAGAGGAATACACTGTTCATGTGGATACATCAGGCTTTGTGCCTCAACCCCAGACGGCTGAAGAAGCGTCGCCCACAGAACAAACGACGCACGTCGTACTGCCTGCATCAACCCCAGAAGTGCTTCCACACCCCAAATCATCTCCACGCGTCATAATCGGACTGCATGCCAACAGTGGCTTACTGGCTTATAACAACAGTAATGGCGTACCCATGAGCGATGAAAGAGCCAACCGATACAACTATACGGACAATCTGCCCACCCGTGCCACAACTGGGGAAGAGCCCATCTGGCTGGCTGGCTATGAGGAGCACCAGCACCACGACCACCCCATAGCTTTAGGCCTGACCGCCAGCTACCCGCTCAACAAGTACTTCAGCCTCAGTACCGGGCTGGTCTATACTCGTCTGCATTCTGAGTTTACTAATACCATGAAGCAAACACGCATCAGCACGGAGCAGACGCTGCACTATTTAGGCGTGCCGCTCAGTCTGCAATATTACATTAAAAAGAGCAACACATGGAAGGCCTACATCAGCGGCGGTGCTGAAATTGACTGGAATATTAGTGCCAAAAGTGTAACGGAAGGCGTTAACACGTCAGCACGCAAGGACCGTGCCCAGTGGTCGCTGGGTGCCGGCGTGGGTATTGAATACGACATTCTACCGCAGTTAGGCATTTATGCTGAACCCGGCTTTCGCTATTACCTGAATAACGGAAGCACAGTACAAAACTTCTTTAAAGACCAGCCTGCCAGCTGGTCCCTCGAGTTTGGCGTACGGTTAAACCTTAATACTCCCTAACTGTTCACAGATCGGCTTTCCTTATCGCTACGAGCTACTTTACTGCACATACAGAGAAATAGTGTTCACGAATAGGCTTTGTAACAGCCGTACCACCCAGCTTGACAGCTTGCTGCAGCTTCATGTCGGTTGACGAGCTGCCCACCTTGACAAGGTATTCGCCTGGAGCAATGTTCCACATTCGCTGACCATTATTGGTATAATAGCCAAATTGTTCTGTAAAGAGTTTTACGTGCACCGTTTTCGTCTCACCTGGTTGTAATGATACCCGGGCAAAGCCTTGCAGCTGAAGCGGACGAAGCGGCTGACTGGCCGAAACAGGCGAGAGATATATCTGCGCTATCTCGTCGGCAGCCATCTTACCCGTGTTTTTCACGTCGAACGTGAGCTCAACGCCCTCGTCGGTCGTCTGGCATGCTGACTGCATGGTCAGATTGCTGTATTCAAAAGTGGTATAGGTAAGACCATAGCCAAAGGGCCACTGTACACGCGGGTCTTTTGTTGCAGCATAATTGTAGCACAACGCTTCGTTGACTTCCGTATTAGGATAGCTGACCGACAGTTTGGCTGACGGCGACACCTTGCCATAGAGAATGTCGGCTACGGCATGACCGCCCTCCTCTCCCGGGTACCATGCCTGAATGACTGCTGCACAGCGTTCGGCCAAGCCAGACACCACCTGGGCGCGACCACCGAACATGACCAGAACCACAGGCTTGCCGGTCTTGATGAGCTGCTCAACAAACTGCTCTTGCTTGCCTGGCAAACGCAGGCCCTGACGGTCACGGTTCTCACCACACAACATGACGTTCTCGCCCATTGCCGCAATAATAACATCACTTTGGCTGGCCATTGCAAGGGCTTCCTGTGCATCGGCCTTTTCACCTGCATCGACCTTACGGTGCAGGATTTCATACTCCCAGGCACGCTCGTCGCCCAGTTCACTGAACTTGGTCTCTATCTCCTCCGTCCAGTCACATCCGCGTGAGTACATGAGATGAACGCCTTCAGGCTTGCCGTCGGTCATTCCCTCTAACAGTTTCACGATGTGCGGTTTGTCAGAAGTATAGTCCATCTTCTTCCAGAAATAAGACATGGCCGGATAGGTATAGTCACCACACATGGCCCAGATGCTATTGGCATTAGGACCGGTCAGCAATATGTTCTTGACATTCTTCAGCGGCAGCACGCCGTTATTCTCTAACAGCACGACCGACTGGGTGGCAATGTTGTAAGCCGTCTGGCGCTCTTCCTTGGTGTCGAGGGTGATTTGTTCCTTGCTATACAAATAAGCATCATTATCGAAAAGGCCTGCACGGAACTTCTGGCGCAACACGTTCTTCACCGCACGCTCTAAGACCTCTGGCTTGACCAGACCCTGGTCAATAGCCTCCTGCAGGTGAACGTAGTCGGAACCCGTCGGAAAATCGACATCGTTGCCTCCGTTAATGGCGGCGGCAGCCTTATGCACAGCATCGGGCAGCTCGGGCAACTGGTTGATGGCGGTGTAGTCGCTCACCACCATTCCGTCAAAGCCCAGATAGCCACGAAGAATATCCTGGAGAATCTCGCTGTTGGCCACACACTTTGTTCCATGAACAGCATGGTAGCCGGGCATGACGGCCTTGCTGCCTGCCAAACGAATCATTGCCTCGTGGGGCAAAAGGATTTCCTCCATGAGCTCTTTCTCGCCAGCATCACCACCTCCGCCATAGCCGAGATAGTGTTTTGAACAGGCTGCTACACCTTTCTTTAGGTCGCCCTGTTGCAAGCCGCGCACAAAGGCTACGCCCATGACGGCCGACAAGTAGGCATCTTCACCATACGACTCCTCCAGACGGTTGAACGAAGGGTTGCGACACACATCAACCATCGGCGAGAGTGCCAGGATGCCACCCATTTTACGCAATTGGGTGCTCGTCTGCAGCGTCTTCTGCTCTGCCAATTCCGGATTGAAAGAGCAGGCCTGGCCAATCTGCTGTGGGTAGATGGTTGCTCCCAAGGTATTGACACCCGTCAGCACTTCCTCGTGCATAAGTGCCGGTATGCCATTAGGTGTATTGTTCCTGAGCCAGTCCTGAACAACAGCCACACGGTCCCGCAGCTCATTGGGGTCACGTGGCTGTTGCATGGCAAACTGAGAGAAATGGCCTATGCCATTAGGAATATACTGGCGACACTTGGCAGTGTCCAGCCGACCCTGCTCATCAAAGAGCAAATCCATATAAATACTGCAAAGCTGTGCAATGCGCTCTTGGGGCGACATGCGGGCGTAAAGTTCATCTACTTGCTGTTCCATGTCCATAGTTTTATTACAACTGGTTACTAAAATGCTGATGCTTATCAGGGCCAACCCGCCAAGACAAGCCAAATGATGCTGAATGTGTTTTACCATAATTAATTGATTAGTTTGCTGCAAATGTACAATAATTATCAGAAATACGCTGACTTTATTAGGTTAAAAAATAAAAATTGTGTACTTTTGCACAAAGAAAGCCATGACGGAACGGAAAATCATACACATCGACATGGATCAGTTTTTTGCTGCCGTAGAACAGCGAGACAATCCGGAACTGCGAAACAAGCCCATCGCAGTTGGTCATGACGGGCCACGCGGCGTGGTATCGACCGCCAGCTACGAAGCCCGTAAGTTCGGGGTGCACTCTGCCTTGTCCATTCAAATAGCCAAACGCCGTTGCCCACAACTCATCATCGTGGAGCCGCACTTCCAGAAATACAAGGAGGTGTCACAGCAAATACGTCAGATTTTCCTGGACTACACAGACCTGATAGAGCCACTGTCGCTTGATGAAGCATTCCTTGACGTAACGGAAAACAAGCATAACATCCCTATGGCTGTTGACATTGCACGGGAGATTAAACAACACATTTTGGACACGACACAACTGACGGCCTCTGCGGGTGTCAGCTTTTGCAAAATGCTGGCAAAGATTGCCAGCGACTGGCGCAAGCCTGACGGCCTGACAGTCATACACCCAGACCGTGCACAGGACTTCATCAGCCATTTGGACATCAAAAAGATTTGGGGTGTTGGGCCTCGTACGCTGGAGAAGATGCACCAAATGGGCATCTTCACCGGTAACGACCTTCGAAACATGTCGTTGGCCCGCCTGACCCAGGAGTTTGGAAAAATGGGACGGGTGTTCTATGACTTCGCACGAGGCATTGACGAACGTCCTGTCATTGCGGAATGGGAACGCAAATCGGTTAGTTGTGAACGGACTTTTGAGGAAGACATCAGTAAGACGTCAACGGTGACCATTGAGTTGTACCACATCGTGTTGGAACTGGTTCAGCGCATTGAGAAGAACCAGTTTGAAGGATATACCCTCACACTGAAAGTGAAGTTTCTGGACTTCCAGCAAATCACTCGAAGTATCACCGTAGCCCATGTGCTACACACCAAAGACGAGATCCTGCCTTTGGCAAAACAGCTGATACATGACATTGATTACAGCTCCCACCCCATCCGTCTTTTAGGACTTGGGGTATCAAACAGCCATCTTAACCCACATGAAAAACCCAGCCATTGGGTAGAACTGGAATTAGAATTTGAAGAATGGTAATACGCATTTTTAGGAATTATACATCTGTTTTCAGAAACTTTTTGTAATTTTGCAAGCAGAAATATCACAAATGAATGATGACACTTAATTATGATGTTCTGGTAATTGGCGGCGGACATGCTGGCTGCGAGGCTGCCACGGCAGCCGCCAACATGGGCGCAAAGACATGTCTTGTGACAATGGACATGAATAAGATTGCACAAATGTCGTGCAACCCTGCTGTCGGCGGCATTGCCAAAGGGCAGATAGTGAGAGAGATTGACGCTTTAGGCGGACAAATGGGATTAGTAACCGATGCCACAGCCATTCAGTTCCGTATGCTGAACCGCGGTAAAGGACCCGCAGTGTGGTCGCCAAGAGCTCAGTGTGACCGGGGCAAGTTTATTTGGGAATGGCGCCGCGTGCTCGACGAAACCCCAAATCTCGACATCTGGCAAGACCAGGCAGACGAACTCCTCGTTGAGTCAGTACCGTACGCTGAGGCATTGTCTCAGCCTGCAAAACAAGTGGTGGGCGTAAGAACGATTTGGGGGTGCGAACTCAAGGCTAAGGCCGTCATCATTACAGCAGGTACTTTTCTGAACGGACTCTTGCACATTGGCCGTAAAATGGTGCCCGGCGGACGCATTGCAGAACCTGCAGTTCCACATTTCACCGAAAGCATCACCCGTCACGGAATCCGCTCGGCCCGAATGAAAACCGGCACTCCTGTCAGAATAGACAAACGCAGCGTTCATTTTGAAGATATGGAACGCCAAGACGGTGAAAACGATTTTCATCAGTTTAGCTATACTGGCCCACACCGGCAACTGGACCAACTGCCCTGTTGGATGTGCTATACCACACCAGAGGTTCATGAGACTCTACGCTCAGGACTGGCAGACTCCCCACTCTACAACGGCCAGATTCAATCTATCGGTCCCCGCTATTGTCCAAGCATTGAGACAAAGCTCATGACCTTTCCGGACAAAGACCAACACCTACTATTCCTTGAGCCAGAAGGCGAGACGACAAACGAAATGTACTTAAATGGTTTTTCTTCGAGTCTCCCTATGGACGTACAAATAGCGGCGATTAGAAAAATTCCCGGACTCAGGGATGCAAAAGTCTATCGTCCTGGCTACGCAATAGAATACGATTTCTTTGACCCGACACAATTAAAACATTCGTTAGAATCAAAAATTGTCGGCGGTCTCTTCATGGCCGGACAAGTCAATGGCACAACTGGATATGAAGAAGCCGGCGGACAAGGCACCGTAGCAGGCATCAACGCAGCACTCTACTGTGCAGGAAGCGCACCGTTCATCATGCACCGCGATGAAAGTTACATTGGTGTTTTGATTGACGACTTGGTAACAAAAGGTGTGGATGAGCCCTACCGTATGTTTACGTCAAGGGCAGAATACCGCATCCTGCTAAGACAAGACGACGCTGATGCCAGACTAACCGAAAAATCATACGAGCTGGGACTGGCAAAAAGAGCACGATACGACTGGTGGATAGAAAAGAAACAACACATCGAAGAAATCGAAGAATTTTGCAAAACCACTTCCGTGAAGGCAAAAGAGATTAATAGCGGTCTGGAGCATCTCGGCACCACACCCATAGAACGTGGCTGCAAGATTGTGGATTTGGTTAACCGCCCACAATTGTCATTAGCCAGCTTAAGTGAAATCATCCCCAGCCTGAAGGAAATATTAAATCGCCCAAACAACCGAAAAGAAGAAATCACTGAAGCTGCTGAAATCCGCATGAAATATAAAGGATACATAGAACGCGAAAGAATGGTGGCTGACAAGATGCACCGACTGGAAAGCATCAGAATCAAAGGACACTTCAATTACAAAGAGATGAATGCCCTGTCAACAGAAGCACGACAGAAACTGACAGTCATTGAACCGGAAACCCTTGCTCAAGCAAGCCGAATTCCAGGCGTTTCTCCGAGCGACATCAACGTACTGCTGGTGTTAATGGGTAGATAGTTCCACGTGAAACAATTATACAATAACTAAAATAAAAAGAATATGAACAACAAGGTTTTAATGGAGAATCTGCGGTGTATTCCTGATTTTCCAAAGAAGGGAATCAACTTCAGAGACGTTACGACACTTTACAAGAATGCAGAGTGTTTGAAAATTATGCTCGACGAAATGTATGAGCTTTATAAAGATAAAGGTATTACTAAGATAGTTGGAATAGAAAGCCGCGGTTTTATCATGGCATCTGCCCTTGCAGCAAAATTAGGAGCTGGCGTAGTAATGGCCAGAAAGCCCGGAAAACTTCCCGCAACGGTAATTAAAGAATCTTTCTCCAAAGAATATGGTGTAGATACTGTTGAAATGCACATTGACTCCATCACGCCCGACGACGTCGTTCTAATCCACGACGACCTGCTGGCAACAGGAGGAACCGCCAAAGCCACCTATAAGCTCGTCCAACACTTCCACCCCAAGAAGGTTTACATGAACTTCATCATTGAGATTCGTGACGAAGGCCTACATGGACGAGACGAGTTTGAAGGGTTAGTAGATGTAACTACGCTCATGGTTATCTGAAGTTTCACGTGAAACAACAAACATAAAGTATGACAAGGGAAGAAAACGAGGCGCGTTTAGCCAAACTGAAATTAATAGTAAGCAGACTGCCAGAAAAGCCGGGCAGTTATCAATACTATGATGCTGAGGGTACTATTATATATGTAGGAAAAGCTAAAAACCTTAAAGCCCGTGTTTCTTCATATTTCCACACGGAAGTTGACCGTTTTAAGACAAAGGTTCTTGTATCGAAAATTCATGACATAAGCTATACGGTAGTAAACACTGAAGAAGACGCTTTACTGTTAGAAAACTCGCTCATCAAGAAGTATAATCCAAGGTATAATGTTCTCTTGAAAGACGGCAAGACATATCCGAGCATCTGCGTTACCAACGAGCTGTTACCAAGAATATTCAAAACAAGGACTATCAACAAGAAGTGGGGGTCATATTATGGCCCCTACTCTCACATTTCGTCCATGTATGCAGTACTGGATTTGATTAATAAGCTGTACCATCCACGCACCTGTCGTCAGCCCATTACAAAAGAAGGTATTGAACAAGGCAAATATCAGCTTTGCCTTGAATATCACATCAAGAACTGTAAGGGTCCATGCACGGCAAGACAATCCATAGAAAACTATAGAAAAAACATTGACCAAGCACGCGAAATACTAAAAGGCAACACAAGAAATCTGCTGAAAATGCTGCGGGAAGAAATGACAACATTAGCAGAAGAACTAAAGTTTGAAGAGGCAGAAGAGGTGAAAAAGAAATACTTGCTCATCGACTCGTTCGTATCATCGAGCGAAGTCGTCTCACACACCATTAACAATGTAGATGTCTTCACTATTACCAACGATGAGCGCATAGCATTTGTCAATTACCTGCATGTATCAAATGGTGCCATCAACCAGTCGTTTACCTTTGAATATAAAAAGAAATTAGATGAGAGCGACGAAGAGCTTCTGCAATTAGCAATAGTAGAAATGAGAGAACGTTTCGCAAGTCAGGCAAAGGAAATAATTGTTCCCATAGAGATGGAGGGAATACTGGAGAACGTAACCTTCACCGTGCCGCAACGAAGAGACAAACGGAAACTTCTTGAGCTCTCGCAAATGAACGGCAAACAATACAAAATTGACCGCCTAAAACAAGCCGAAAAACTGAATCCTGAGCAGAAACAGACACGCTTGATGAAAGAGCTGCAAGAGAAATTACGGCTGCCAAAATTACCTTACCAGATAGAATGTTTCGACAACTCAAATATCTCAGGAACAGATGCCGTTGCAGGATGTGTAGTATTCAAGGGTATGAAACCCTCTAAAAAAGACTACAAGCGATACAACATTAAAACTGTAGAAGGTCCTGACGATTACGCATCAATGAAGGAGGTGGTAAGGCGACGCTACACTCGCATGATTGAAGAAGGAGAACCCCTACCCGACCTCATCATTACCGACGGTGGACGAGGACAAATGGAAGTGGTTCGTGAGGTTATTCAGGACGAGCTGAACATTGATATTCCCATTGCCGGACTTGCCAAGGATAACCGTCACAGGACAAACGAACTCCTCTATGGCTTCCCGCCAGTTACCATTGGGCTAAAAACGGACTCAGAGTTATTTCACGTACTCACTCGAATCCAGGATGAAGTACACCGTTTCGCCATTACCTTTCACAGGGAAAAACGCTCTAAACATCAGTTACATAGTGAGTTAGACGACATAAAAGGAATAGGTCCCAAAACAAAAGAGGCCCTTTTAAAACAATTCAAGAGTGTGAAACGCATCAAAGAAGCTGACAGTCAATCGATTATTGAAGTCGTTGGCACAGCAAAAGGACAAATTATCTATGACCATTTTCATAGGTAATTTTAGTGGTAGAAAAAAGAATTGATGAAAAACTTCATCATTTATTTTCTATTGTTCTCACTTATTCGTACCTTTGCAACATGAGAATCGTAATACAACGTGTAAGTAGCGCATCAGTCACCATCGAGGGGACTGTCAAATCAAGTATTCAACAGGGATACGTGATTCTGTTAGGGGTATGCGAAGAAGACTCAATGGAAGACGTGGAATGGTTGGTGAAAAAGGTGATTGGCCTTCGCGTTTTCAACGACGAACAGGGTATCATGAATCTTAGTATCATGGATGTCAACGGAGAGATTCTTGTCATCAGCCAGTTTACGTTATTTGCAAGCTATAAGAAGGGGAATCGCCCGTCTTGGTTCAAGGCAGGAAGCCATGAGCACTCTATCCCACTCTACGAAGCCTTCTGCCAACGTCTCAGCGAGTCATTAGGCAAACCTGTTGGTACAGGCGAATTTGGTGCCGACATGAAGGTCTCATTAGTCAATGACGGCCCCGTCACAATATGTATGGATACTAAAAATAAAGAATAATGTCTAAGGGAGTAACAATCAAGGAAGCCCAACAAATGGTTGACCAGTGGATTAAAGAGTACGGTGTACGCTATTTCTCTGAGCTAACCAATATGGCTTGTCTTACAGAAGAAGTAGGCGAGCTGGCCCGGGTCATTGCCCGCAAATACGGAGATCAAAGCTTCAAGGCCGGTGAAAAAGAGAACCTGGGGGAAGAAATGGCCGACGTGCTCTGGGTGTTAATTTGTTTGGCAAACCAGACTGGTGTTGACTTGACCGATGAATTCGAGAAATCCATGCTTAAAAAGACTCAGCGCGACTCGCTAAGACACATAGAAAACGAGAAACTTTTGGCATAAAATAATTCAAAAAACAATCCTATTATGGCAGACAACAAAACAACCAACAAGTACGAGGCCGCATTGGCTAAGTACAACTGTAATTTAAACGACGACGACGTGAAAGCCGCCGTAAAGAAAATAATTGCTGAAAAGGTGCCAGAGAACGACACGCTGGAGGTAAAGAAATTCCTGATGGGAAGCGTTGAACTGACCACACTGAAGACCACCGACTCTGAAGAAAGTGTGATGGCATTCACAGAACGCGTCAACAAGTTTGACGAGCAATACCCAAACCTGCCCCATGTAGCTACCATCTGCGTCTATCCCTGCTTTGCCAAGACGGTCAGTGAGACGCTGGAAGTTGATGGTGTGGAGATAGCCTGCGTCAGCGGCAGTTTCCCCTCTTCTCAGGCCCTTATTGAAGTCAAGGTAGCCGAGACGGCCTTAGCCATCAAAGACGGTGCCACGGAGATAGACATCGTTCAGTCTGTGGGTAAGTTCCTGAGTGGCGACTACGAGACCGTAGCCGATGAAATCGCAGAACTGAAGGCCGTTTGCGGCGACAAGAAGATGAAGGTCATCCTTGAGACAGGCTGTTTGAAGACCGCTGCAAATATTAAGAAAGCATCCATCATCGCCATGTATGCCGGTGCAGACTATATCAAGACTTCAACAGGTAAACTGGAGCCCGCTGCAACACCCGAAGCGGCCTACGTCATGTGTCAGGCCATTAAGGAATATTACGATGAAACGGGCATACAGATAGGTTTCAAGCCCGCTGGCGGCCTCAATTCAGTGATGGATGCAGTCACCATGTACACCATCGTAAAAGAAGTCCTGGGCGAGAAATGGCTCACCAACCAGTGGTTCCGCATGGGCACCAGCCGTCTTGCCAATCTTCTGCTCAGCGAAGTAATTGGTGAAGAGGTGAAGTTCTTTTAGTAAGTAAAGCTTACTTATTACGCTGAATAACGTAATCCACATAGGCTGTCAGGGCTTCCTTGACAGCCTCTTCTTTTACCTCACGACTGATATAGTCCATACATAACAGGCGGAATCGCTCCATGCTTAGCTCAGCATATTCAATACCACCCTGCTGCTTGGTAAACTCTACCAGAACAGCAATTTCATCGGGATTAATAGTGCCGGCCTTTACTTTCTTTGCCAGCGTCAGCATCGACTCGAAATCAGTATGGTTAAGAGCATAAATAACCGGCAGCGTGAGCTTACCCTCAGCCATGTCGTTACCCGTAGGCTTTCCTATTTCCTTCGAGTCATAATAATCAAAAATATCATCACGAATCTGGAAAATAATACCCAGGTTCTTGCCGAATTCACCAGCACGTTTTACCTCTTCGGCCGAGGCACCGGCCGAGAGTGCACCAATGGCAGCACAGGCCTCAAACAGTGCGGCTGTCTTCTGCTGTATAACCTGATAATAGACCTCTTCCGAAATATCCTGGTTCTGGATATTCGACAACTGCAGTATTTCACCGGCCGCCAACGTACGGCCTAACTCTGCCAGGTATTCAATGATACGCTGGTTCCCCGTGTATGAAACATGCAGCAATGCAGTAGAAAGGATATAGTCACCCACCAATACCGCCACCTTATTATTATAGGTAGCATTCACCGACGCCTGTCCGCGACGCTCCTCGCTTTCATCCACCACGTCATCGTGAACGAGCGAGGCCGTATGCAGCAGCTCAAGACCCACAGCCGAATGCTGGGTTATCTGTGAAACCTTACCATAGTTATGCGCCATGAGCAGAATGAGAATGGGTCGCATACGCTTACCCCCACGCTGACGAATGTGAGTCAGGGCAGAGCCCAACATACCGTCTTCGTGAGTCAATACTTCGTTGAAAAGTGCGATAAATTCGTTTAATTCTGCCTCTATAGGGCGCTTGATAATGCTTAGATAATCCATAAATGCAATTATTTTCGCACAAAATTACATAAAATAATTGGATAGTGAATAATTTTTTAGTAATTTTACGCGAAAATTGCACATTGTTATGGATAAACTATTCCTTTTAGACGCCTACGCACTCATCTACAGGTCGTATTATGCGTTCATTAAGAACCCTCGTATCAACTCCAAGGGTCTCAACACTTCTGCCATTATGGGCTTCGTCAATACCTTGCAAGAGGTACTCACCAAAGAGCACCCCACCCACATCGGTGTGGCCTTCGACCCTCATGGCCCCACGTTCCGCAGCGAGGCCTACCCTGCCTATAAGGCACAGCGCGAGGCCACCCCTGAAGACATCCGGCTGTCAGTTCCCATCATCAAGGATCTGCTACGGGCATGGAACATCCCCATTCTTCAGGTTGACGGCTATGAGGCCGACGATGTCATCGGCACCCTGGCCACCAAGGCGGGGCAGCAGGGCGTGACCACCTACATGCTCACCCCCGACAAGGACTACGGTCAGTTGGTACGCGACAACGTCTTCATCTTCCGTCCGCGTCATGGTGGCGGCTATGAGACCATGGGCATTGAAGAGGTGAAACAAAAATATTCCATTCCATCGACCAGTGCCGTCATCGACCTGCTGGCGCTGATGGGCGACTCCGCTGACAACTTCCCCGGTTGTCCAGGCGTTGGCGAGAAGACGGCCGTCAAACTCATCAACGAGTTTGGAACGGTGGAAGAGATGCTGGACCGGGTCAGCGAAATTAAAGGTGCACTTCAAAAGAAAGTCGCCGAACATGTTGACGATATCAAGATGTCGAAGTTCCTCGCCACCATCAAGACCGATGTTCCTATCGAGCTCAACCTCGACGAACTGAAAGTCACAGCACCCAACGAGGAGCAGCTGACCAAAATCTTCGACGAGCTGGAGTTTAAGAGCCTCGCGAACAAGATTCTTAAAAAACCTGAAACAACACAAAAACCTGTAAACGCTCAGCTCGATTTATTTGCAGAATTTCCGACCGACGGGCAGGTTGCTTCCGAAAATTTAAAAATTTCGAGCCTAAAAACGACCTCTCACGACTACCAACTCATTGACAATGAGGAGGAAATGAGAAAAATCGTTGACTTTTTCATGACAAATCAAATTCTCAGTTTAGACACGGAAACCACTTCCACCTCCCCCATCGATGCCGAATTAGTGGGTTTGAGCTTCGCCGTTGAGGAACATCAGGCATTTTACGTTCCGGTGCCCGCCGAACGGAGTGAGGCACAACGGGTGGTGGAAATTTTCCGTCCCGTCTATGAGAACGAGTCCATCCTCAAGGTCGGACAAAACCTAAAGTACGACCTTGAGGTGCTGCGTAACTATGGCATCACGCTCAAAGGAAAGATGTGGGACACCATGATAGCCCACTACCTCATTCAGCCCGAGCTGCGACACAACATGGACTACATGGCCGAAATCTATCTTAACTATAAGACCATTCACATTGATGAGCTCATCGGCCCCAAGGGAAAGAACCAGCGTTCCATGCGTGACCTCCAGCCCGAACAGGTCTATGAGTACGCTGCTGAGGATGCCGACATCACCCTGCAGCTGAAGAACAAGCTGGAACCCGAACTGAAGAAGTATGAATGCGAAGACCTCTTTTATCAGATTGAGATGCCCCTCATGCCCGTTCTGGCCGAAATGGAGATGAATGGCGTATGCCTCGACACCGGTTCCCTGAAGGAGACCTCTGAGATTTTCACCCAGCGCATGCTCGAGTTAGAACAAAAAATCTATCAGTTAGCTGGCCAGCAGTTCAATATTGCCTCACCCAAACAGGTGGGCGACATCCTCTTTGGCAAGCTGAAGATTCTGGAGAAGCCCAAGAAGACCAAGACCGGCCAGTACGTCACCAGCGAAGAAGTGCTGCAGACGCTGCGTGGCAAGCATGAGATAGTGGCCTGCATACTCGACCACCGTGGTCTGAAGAAGCTGTTAGGCACCTATGTCGATGCGCTGCCAAAGCTGATTAACCCGCGTACAGGACACATACATACCTCTTTCAACCAGACGGTTACAGCCACAGGGCGCCTCTCGTCCAGCGACCCTAACCTGCAGAACATTCCTGTGCGTGGTGAGGACGGCAAGGAGATTCGCAAGGCCTTCATCCCGGAACCAGGCTGCCTGTTCTTCTCGGCCGACTACAGTCAAATAGAGCTGCGCGTCATGGCACACCTCAGCGGCGACGAGCACATGATTAACGTTTTCCGCGAGGGCAAGGACCTGCACGCCGCTACTGCTGCCACCATTTACAAAAAGGATATCACGGAGGTCAGCCGCGACGAGCGTTCCAAGTCCAAGCGGGCCAACTTCGGCATCATCTATGGCATCACCATGTTTGGCCTGGCCGAGCGATTAGAGATCTCACGCGACGAGGCCCGCCAGCTCATTGACGGTTTCTTCGAGACCTTCCCCTTGGTTCACGACTACATGGAACAGGCCAAGGAGCAGGCACGCCAGCAGGGCTACGTCACCACCCTCTTCGGTCGTCGCCGTTATCTGCCCGATATCCGCTCTGCCAACGGCACGGTGCGTGGCTTTGCTGAGCGCAATGCCATCAACGCCCCCATTCAGGGTACCGCCGCCGACATCATCAAGGTAGCCATGATCCGTATATATAATAGGTTCAAGGCCGAGGGCATCCGTTCGAAAATGATTCTCCAGGTACACGACGAACTCAACTTCAGCGTCTATCCGGAAGAGAAGGAGCGCGTGGAAAACATTGTTCTCGAAGAGATGCAGAACGCCTTCCAGATGAAGGTTCCCTTAGTCGCCGACAGCGGCTTTGGCACCAACTGGTTAGAGGCACACTAACAAAATCGCACAACATGTAAATGAGACAAGTCATTGCCACCTTCCTCGTGTTACTCATGCTCACGGCCTGCATCGACCGACGGGAGTATGCTGCCATGCGTCATGGGCTGGACAGCCTCAACGAGCGTAACCGCAACGACGAGCCCTTCACCGCTGCTGACGTGCAGCCCTACATCGACTACTTCGACCGGCACGGCGAGCCAAACGACCGCCTGTTAGCCTACTACCTCCTTGGCCGTGCATACCACGAACAGGGCGAGGCTCCCATGGCCTTGGAGCAATACCATAAAGCCATTGAGTGTGCTGACACCCTCTCCCGTGACTGCGACTTTGGGCAGCTGAGCAGGGTGTATTCGCAGATGGGGAGTTTATTTTATCACCAAGGCCTCTATAAAAATCATTTTATTGCGTCTCAAAATGCTGAAATTTGTGCATGGATAGCGAAAGATACATTGGGGGCATTAATTAGTTTTGAACAAAGAAGCATATCATATCAGAAACTTGAAATGCTGGATAGTGTAGTTATTATTATAGATACGATATCCGAAAAATACTCAAAATATGGCTTTCCCATTCAAAAGGCTATTGCCTTAGGTAGTGCTGCGCGTACGTTACTTAATATGGGACAGGTAGAAAAGGCAAAGAGGTACATGTCAATCTATGAGTCAGAATCTGGTCTGTTCAATTCAGAAGGAGAGATAGAAAAAGGCCGTGAGGCATATTATAATTCTAAAGGATTATTCTATTTGAAGACCAACTGCCTCGATTCCGCAGAATATTGGTATCGCAAGGAGCTGTGCGACGGCAAAGACTTCAACAACCAAAACGGTGGTGCCATGGGCCTTGCTATGGTCTTTGAGCAACGCCACCAACCCGACTCCGCCGCCAAATACTATCAGTATGCCTATGCCATGAATGACTCCGTGTATGCGCAAATGGCAACCGAGGAAGTGGCGAGAATGCAGGCCATGTACGACTACAGCCGTCATCAAGAGACAGCACGAAAGAAGTCTGAGGAAGCCATGCAGGAGCGACTGAAATGGCAACTCGCATTGTCTGTTTTATTATTAGGGGTTGTGTTAGCCATTTTTGCTGGAAACCATATTTATAAGAGAAGAAAGCTAAACCTGAGAAAATACCGCAGTAAACTTGAACAACTTGAGAAGGCGCAAACTGAATTATTGCAACTAAGGAATATAGCATCTCAGTATTCTGAAGTGACTTTAATAATCGAAGAAAAAGAAAATGAAATTGCCAGTTTGAAAAAAGAAATATTAACAGGTAATCAAAAAATGCTAAAAGATCGTGCAGAGGTAGATGAGCGAATAATTCAAACCGACATATATAGATTACTTTTGAGAAAATCTAAAAAAGGAGTCTTGCTGGACAGCGATGAACTGCGTGCATGCCGCATGTTAATCATTGAGAATCTTCCAGAACTAAACAATTTATTATCATCCAAGAAAAGTAGCCTGAACAAAAAGGAGTTTGATTTGTGCATTTTGTTTCGATTAGGCTTTCATTCAAAAGAAATCAGCAATATGCTTAACGTGTCGTCTGCGCGTGTGTCGCAAATGTGTGCAAGTGTGCTGCAAAAAATATTCAACAAGAAAGAAGGTGGTGCCAAGATGCTGTCCGAAGAATTGGGAAAATTCTGCTAAACAGGCTTCTACTTAACTTTCGCCTAATTTATATCTTCATCCTTGTTTTTCAATGATTTACAGCGAAAAACTTAATTTTCGCTTAATTCTTAATTTGAATTTTCTTTGCGAATACAGAAAGGTTCTTGTATTTTTGTACCGAAAATTTAAACCACAATAAGTATGAAAAAAGTATTAGTATTATTCGCTTTCCTGATGTCATGTACATTGGCACAAGCACAGGTTCCTACTTTGAAAAGGATTTCGTTTGTTTGCCGAGGATTTTATGATGGCCCAATAGGTAATCATATGCCTAAATCCCCTGCCACTCCTCCCACGGTTTATCAGGAGGACAACACACTGACGTTCGTGGCTGACCATCCGGAGTATGTTCTTTATATTAAAGATGAGGACGAAGAGGTGGTCTATTCTGCGGTCGTTACTTCTGCTGAGACGGAGGTCACGCTCCCCTCTTACCTCTCCGGCACCTACGAGATTGAGCTCGTCATGGGCAACAGGCTGTTCACTGGGTGGATTGACTTGTAATTTTTATAGCTATGAGTAAACTTTTTATAATTGTTTTTATGGCAGTAATGCCGGCAGTGTGCTTTGCTCAAAGCACACTGCACTTCACGTATGACGACGCTGGAAACAGGACAGAGCGTACCATTGTGGTTAGTTCACAGGCCCCAATGTTGGATGCTCCTGATGCGGAGGCGCAGTCTGTCATACAAGACGGGAACTGTATCTTGAGATACTATCTTGGAGGGAAATATGAATACGAAAGCGGACAAATAGCACAGACGGAACGACTCTATCTTAACGGAGACTATTATAGTGCTACTGCCGTGTTTGTAAAGACTAAGCACACAGGAATACATGGATTGTCAGACATTACAGAACCCTCTGACATAATGGTTAATGCCACAAAGATTAAGCCTATCAGTCTCGTTACAACCAGCCTCCGCTATATCGTCCGTGACCACTTGGGAAGCATTACTCATGTAATAAGGGAGGATGGCACGGTAATACAGGAACTCAGCTATGATGCATGGGGCCGCCTGCGCGACCCACAGACTCATGAGGTCTATGCTCCTGGATCGGAACCCACACTGGTTCTCGGCCGTGGCTACTGTGGACATGAGCATATCAAGCTGTTCGGTCTCATCAACATGAATGCCCGGCTCTATGACCCCGTACTTGGCCGCTTCCTCTCCCCAGACCCCTACGTGCAGATGCCAGACTTCGCTCAGAACTACAATAGGTATAGCTATTGCATAAACAACCCGCTGATGTATGTGGATAAGGATGGAAAGATATTCGGAACATTATTGGTAGCTATCATTGGTGGAGCACTAATTGGAAGTGCGACTTCAGCAGTAGCTTATGCCGCTACTGCATTAATTACTAATAATTGGAATGCTAATAATTTTTGGGGTGCAGTCGGCTTAGGTGCATTCTCAGGCGCTGTTGGAGGTGCTTTAGGATGGGTCGGAAGTTCATTGGGATTGGCTAAGACCTTTAATAATATAGGATATAACATCATTAGCCAAACTGCCAATAATGCAATTACCAATGTTACTTTTGGAAATGGTTTCAAGTTTAATGATATTTTTGGTATAGCTGCAGGTACAGCAATGGGATCTGTTTTGCCCAATTACAAAGCAACCACTGGTGGTTGGCTCAAAAATACGTTAGGAGAAACTTTACACAATACAGCTCGTGGCTTGACAACAGGAGCAGCACAAGGTCTTGCTGACTGGGCCGTCAAAGGAAACAGCAAGTATTTCTTCCAGAGTGTTGTTGGTGGGGCTTTGTCTGGGAGTGCAAGAACTATTGCAATGAATGCGATTTTTGGTGCTCCATTCGTAGATAACAATAAAATATCCCCTGAAAATGGCAGATTTCGATCAGGAGGTATTATGCGGTTCATCAATGAACCCCAACGTCATGCGGGGATAGTATTAGGAGAAAATGGCGCGTTTTCAAGAGAGGAAATGGGCATGTTGAATTATCATGAATATTTTCATTTACGGCAGCAATTAATGTCTAAAACAGGTGGATGGGCAGGCTTTTATGGAAATGAATTTCTTGACTTCATAAAACACCCATTTAACGTCTATAAAACAGAAGGAACATTAGAAACAATAGTTCGTTAAAAATTCAAGATATGGCGTAACGGCTAAGCCGCGCAGCCAAAGAGTTCTTTGAAAATGTGATTAATTAAAGTTTGGTTCGGTCGGTATCGGGA
>FLNX01000086.1_pt1 | contig 35425 bp, 29 predicted proteins | sample 1140341 | NCBI WGS metagenome assembly FLNX01 (sample SAMEA3878208, study PRJEB12797) | bioreactor metagenome | biome: Moose rumen | place: Sweden | collected 2011-10 | reverse complement strand
ATATGAGACCAGAAAACCAGAATATAATATTTCCTTGAAGTTTGATTGTATTAGCTTAATATACACTAAAAATTTGATTAATAATTAACAATTGACAAGTTAATTTTTATGTTTTTCCCTTATTGCTGATTGAAGTATACCTCCAAGCAAACAATCTCGACTTTCAGATTTCAGCATTGAGATAGAAATCGAGTGGATAAAGTTAACCACTAGCTGATTGTCATGTCGGCCGCCAGTGGTGGAGTAAGTAGCTGAGTCTGAGGCCCATGATGCATAAGTCCCATAGTTCTCACTCTTCAGAGTTGTATAGAGCACGAAATCGGACTGGCGCTAAACCGGCTCCGGCAAGTCTGCCTCTTACGTGTCCTTATATACTTCATCTACACCTTCGCCATACGCCTTGATCAGAACGTATTTCGTGAGAAGCTCAACGATCTTTATATTCCGGTTGAAAAGGAATACTAGCCTGCTTCTTGAGAATCATATCCACTTACTCTTGTTTTATTCCAGAGAACGTTGGAGCTACCATACCAGTGTAGTTTATTTAAGAACAGGCTTCAATGTACTCGTGAACCCCGTCCATAGAAGCCTCGGTACTGCCACGCATTCGTCAAGTAACTGGTGGTTGATGTCCTAAATGGTCCTTAGTCACGTGCTGTAACATTTCTCACCGTGTGAATTACACCTGCCAGAATTCAACCGACCAGCCTCAGTACTTCATTGATTTCATTTCTCATCCAGCTGCTGCCAAACATGAAAACGGATTCGCAGGTCTGAGAATAATTGAATCTGCACTGAGCAATATGATGCCCAATCTCAGAGCCTGTAAACTCTGGTGATGTATTCACTCAAAACTTGTGCGGTTCTCTCAATATAACGACTTAACCTCCGTTGCATCTCGCTTCCAATGATTGGATTTAATGTAGTAGAGCCAAGTCAAGACCAGCGTTATGCAGTCTTTCTGCTGGATCACAATATCTCTACCCAACATGAATTCACAGTAGCTCTTTGACATTACTGGCCCCCTTCTTTTCAGCTTTCGTAGCCTAGCTAATTCTCTAGCTACAGATACAATTCCATATGCTGGTAATTTTAGCATAAAAATGTGCAAAAAGTCTCGAATTAATTCTAACATGATTGAATATTGACTACGTTTTGATTCAAATTGCACGAACTAGCTTGATATAATTGTCCTCATAAAAATACGGCATTAAGGAGGAACAAATTTTGACTGTTATTGTAACTGGTGGCGCTGGGTTTATTGGCTCTAATTTCATATTCCATTACTTATCTTCTCATACTGATGACAAAATTATTTGTCTCGATAAATTAACTTACGCCGGAAATATTACCACCCTCAAGCCTATTATGCATAATGAAAATTTCCGTTTCGTTAAACTCGATATTTGTGACCGTGAAGGCGTCTACGAACTTTTCAAGCAGGAACGTCCTGACATAATCGTAAACTTTGCTGCAGAAAGTCACGTCGATAGGAGCATCACTGACCCATCAATTTTTCTACAGACAAACATTATAGGCGTGTCTGTCTTAATGGACGCTTGCAGAGAATTTGGCATCAAACGTTTTCACCAAGTCAGCACTGATGAAGTTTATGGGGACTTACCGCTTGATAGACCTGATTTACTCTTTAATGAACAAACGCCCATACACGCAAGCTCACCTTATAGTGCCTCAAAAGCTTCGGCGGATCTGTTAGTTATGGCGTATCACAGAACATTCAACTTACCCGTCACAATTTCTCGCTGCTCAAATAATTACGGCCCATATCATTTTCCGGAAAAGTTAATACCGTTGATGATCGTCAACGCTCTTCATGACAAGCCACTCCCCGTTTATGGTAAAGGGGAAAACATACGCGACTGGTTGTATGTCGAGGATCACTGCAAAGCTATCGACCTCATCATTCACAAAGGACGCGTGGGAGAAATTTACAACATTGGCGGCCACAATGAAATGCGAAATATCGACATCGTGAAATTAATCTGCCGTGAACTCAGTAAACCTGAAAGCCTGATTCAATTTGTTGCTGACAGAAAAGGTCATGACTTGCGTTATGCGATTGACCCCACAAAGATTCATAATGAGCTTGGCTGGCTTCCTGAAACAAGCTTCAACGAGGGAATAAAACGCACGATCAAATGGTATCTCGAAAATCGCGATTGGTGGCAGGAAATTTTGGACAGGGAGAAAAATTCATGAAACTTTTCGTTACTGGTGTAAATGGTCAGCTTGGCCACGACGTCGTCAATGAAGCCTCAGCACGAGGCTATGAAGTTATCGGGTCGGACATTCAGGAAACTGGCGCGGGAAACTATGTGCAACTAGACATAACAAACAAAGAAGCAGTCGAGAAAATTATCGCAGAGCTTGAACCGGACGTTATAGTTCATTGTGCTGCCTGGACAGCCGTTGACGCCGCAGAAGATAACTCGGAAATAGTTGACAAGATCAATCACCTAGGCACGCAATATATTGCTAACGTTGCAAAAGCTATCGACGCCAAAATGGTTTATATCTCCACTGATTACGTGTTCAATGGATTAGGCACAAGACCTTGGGAACCTGACGACAAAAATTATTCCCCGCTTAACGTTTACGGACAATCTAAACTTGACGGCGAGTTGGCTGTATCGTCAACGCTTGAGAAATTCTTCATCGTGAGAATCGCTTGGGTGTTCGGACTCAATGGCAAGAACTTCATCAGAACTATGATTAACGCCGGGAGGACTCATTCAGAAGTCAGAGTCGTAAACGATCAAATTGGAACGCCTACTTACACATTCGACTTGGCCAGATTGCTGGTTGATATGATCGCGACAGAGAAATATGGCTATTATCATGCGACCAATGAAGGAGGATTTATTAGTTGGTACGATTTTTGCTGCGAGATTTACAAGCAAGCTGGTATTGACACAAAAGTTATTCCGGTATCAACGCAAGAATTTGGTCTCAATAAAGCTGCACGTCCATTTAATTCCAGATTGAGTAAGGTAAAATTAACTGAAGCTGGTTTTGTCCCGTTGCCTGAATGGCGAGACGCTCTAGCAAGATATTTACAGGAGGCTAATTTATGATTCAAGTTGCTCATGACGTAAGAGGAATTAAGGGGTTATGCGTGATTACATCAAAGGTTTTCGGCGACAATCGCGGCTGGTTTATGGAGACCTACAATCAACGTGACTTCAATGAGGCCGGAATCAATATCACGTTCGTACAGGACAATCAATCGAAATCAGTTAAGGGCGTGTTACGTGGCTTACACTTCCAGAAAAATTTCCCTCAAGCTAAATTAGTTCGCGTTATTAAGGGCGCTGTATTTGATGTTGCTGTAGACTTGAGGAAAGATAGCGCAACCTTTGGCAAGTGGCACGGAGAAATTCTCACTGACGAGGGCAAAAAACAATTCTTAATCCCGCGGGGCTTTGCTCATGGTTTCTTGGTGTTGACCGACGAAGCAGAATTCTGTTACAAATGCGATGAACTCTATCACCCCAACGATGAAGGCGGAATTATCTACAATGACCCCGATATAAATATCACTTGGCCAGAAATTGACTCACCGTTGATTCTCTCTGACAAAGATACTAAATGGCCAACACTTAAGGAGCTGAAATTATCATGAAGGGAATCGTTTTGGCTGGTGGTTCAGGCACAAGGCTTTACCCGCTCACGAAAGTTACAAGCAAACAGTTATTGCCGATCTATGACAAGCCTATGATTTATTACCCGTTAAGCACGTTAATGCTTGCTGGGATTCGTGACATTCTCATAATCTCAACTCCTGAAGATACCCCGCGCTTTGAGGCTCTTATGGGAGACGGTAAACACTTCGGCATAAATTTATCTTACTGCGTACAACCGAGTCCGGACGGCTTAGCACAAGCTTTTATTCTTGGTGAAAGTTTTCTTGATAGTCAACCGGGCGCAATGATTTTGGGCGATAATATTTTCTATGGCAACGGTATGGGGACAATGTTAAGAGCTGCCGTGAGAAATGCTGAACTCAATAAACGCACAACAGTTTTCGGCTATTACGTACCTGATCCAGAACGCTTCGGAGTCGTTGAATTTGATGAAGCAGGCAGAGCAATTTCAATCGAGGAGAAACCTTCACACCCTAAATCGAATTACGCTGTAACAGGAATATATTTTTACCCCGGGGACGTGAGCAAACGCGCTAAATCTATAAAGCCCAGTAAACGTGGAGAACTAGAAATTACTACCCTGAACGAAATGTATTTACGTGATGGCTTGCTTGATGTTCAGTTATTGGGACGGGGATTCGCCTGGCTTGATACTGGCACTATGGAAAGCTTGTTACAGGCGGCAAATTTCGTTGAGACGATCGAATCGCGACAGGGAATCACTATATCAGCTCCCGAAGAAATAGCGTTTGTGAACAAGTGGATCAATCAAGACGAATTATTACAGAGCGCAAAACTTTATGGCAAGAGTCTTTATGGCGAACATTTGAGGGCTGTAGCTGAAGGCCGATTACGTTACTAAGCTGAAGGGACGGTTTAATTAGTAACAATGCACTTTGACTCACTTGGGAAGCAAAAATTTCTGTCGCTGTTCTTTGTGTCAAGCATTACTATGGTGCTTTATGTGCTGGCTCTTATGGCTGATACTATCATTGCAGGTAATGTTGTCGGGGAAATCGGAATCTCTGCAATGAACGTCGTAACCCCTATAATGTCAATCGTTGTATTCATAGGCAACATCATAGGTACGGGAATATCTTTCCTTTATGGCTCTGCTATGGGCAAAGCTGATAAGAAACATGCTGATGAACTTTTCGGAATGAGCGTCCTTGTTGCTATTGCGTCAGGCGTAATATTATTCCTGTTAGTGGTCGTGGGATTCGATACCTACCTTGCATTCTTGAATCCTGAAGCCGAAGTAATGAGTTATGCCCGCGATTATTACTCGTTCTATAAGTTCGTGCTGATAGTTGAGCCGCTCATGCTGCTATTAACGTCTATGGTCTACAACGACGGCGACGAGTTAATCTCAAACATTGCTAACACCGTAATAATATTCGGAAACATTATCTTATCTGTAACCTTTGCGCTTGTGTTCAAAATGGGAATGGCGGGTCTAGCACTGGGTACTCTCATGAACGACATAATCAGCCTTATAATTCTGTCGTGCCACTTCCTGCGCAAGAGCAACTCACTAAATCCGAGAATGTATTTCAGCCTCAAAGACCTCTGGGGATTCTTATATTACGGCTTTGTTGATTCGGGAATGTTCCTCATGTGGGGACTTTTGTTATTTGCTCTCAACAAGTTCATTATTACGAATTTTGGCGGCAAATTTTTACCCACTGTCTCAATGGCAATAAGCCTGCTTGAATTTTCCGCGGTGTTTGACGGAGTTGCGGAGGCTGTTATACCGTTGGTAAGCGTGTATTATGCAGAGAAAAATTACCCGGCTGTTCGTAAGGTCATGGACGCGGCTATATGGGTATCAGTGATTGAGGGAGCAATTTTCAGCGTGGCTGTGTTCGTGTTCGCTGATTACCTGCCAGCAATATTCGGGATCGATGAGCCTGAAGTTCTTGGCTATTGCGTGACGGCCGTGCGCATAATTTCGACAACGTTAATAATCTCGTCAGTGCTGTACTTGTTCGAAACTTATTACATGACTCAGGGAAAAAATATTATAGCCTTGGTCTCGTCATTCTCGCGTAATCTAGTGTTCATTGTGCTTGCTTCTGTTCCTCTCGGCCTTGCTCTGGGAATTAACGGCGTGTGGATTGCTTTTGCTCTTGCACAACCTGTAACACTGGGAATTTGCGTGTGGCTGTCAGTCGTGAAGTATGGACGTGAGAATTTCCCTATGTATCTTGAGGACGGCGGAAATATTGCGGATTTCGATTTATCGTTGACTCCTGACGACATAATGAAAACTAGGGACAAAGCAGAAAAATTTATGGTCTCAAAAAATGTTCCAGACAGCGTCATGAACCGAATAATGCTCATGATTGAGGAAACTGGCATGATGATAATTGAACGCAATGCAGGCAAAAAAGTTTTAGCGGAATACACGATAGAGCTTTACGGGGAAAATCAGGCGAGACTCATTGTGAGGGACAACGGCGAAATCTTTGACATTACCAGCGATGACGTAAAAGTTACCTCACTGCGAAGTTATTTTCTCTCAGGGCTTATGACACTGGAAAAATACAGGCAGAACATCACAACTATAAGCTTCAACAGAAACGTATTCACGATTAAGTAGGTTATAAGCAGGTACGGAAAGCCCCGCGCCTGCCTTTTATTTTATCGCAACAGATTCTTAACCGCAGAAATTGTTGCATTGCCATTCATAGTAAGTAACAGCTCACAAGCTTTGCAGAACAACCCGGAGAATTTCTTCATGCTTCCTTCGTCATATAGCTTGCCGTTGTAATCAAGCGCAATACCATATTCTTTCTTCGCGTCAAGAATTTCAACGTTAAGCGCGTTATCGCAGGTAAGATTGTTAAGCGGAACAGCCTCTAAGCTCTCAATCACGCTGTTATCTTCAAGATGTTCGTATATATCACCTTGGTACAGGAGGCAAATTAGTAAATCGTCGCCGTAAACTTCTTCGTCGCAGTACGAGACTCTGCCGTGTGAGATACCGTCCTTTATCTGTGCGCTGATATTCTCAAACAGAGAAGACAAAGTTAATCCGTCCGTCAAGTGGAGAGCAATAGGAAGATATTTTATTAGCAACCCAACGGCCTTCAGTTTTCTTGTGTCAGACCTTCCGTGCCAAGTCCATGTGAACATTACGTCTTCAGAGTCATTGTAAGCAGACATAGCCACCGCCGCAGCAGCAATATAGAAGCCGTTTTTCCCCAGCCCGTATTTCTCGCTGAGTCTCTCTACGTCGTCACGAGTAAAGTGAAATTCTTCGTAACATTCCGCGTCCGAGTTCTCGTCAGTGATGTGATCACGTTTGGGTAAAGTGTTCCAGTTTTCGCCCTTGCATATGTCAGCAAAATATTTCACGTCAGCCGCAAATAAATCCGACTCCCTGTATTCTGCTTCCTCCCGCAAAATCTCGAATGTGTTATCCCGCTCCAATCTTTCTCCCTTCAATGCCGTAACAATGTCAGATATAAACCGTACCGCAGACCAGCCGTCACAAACTACGTGGCATATATCAAGGAGTACAGCTTTATGAGTCGGAGTCTTGATTATCCGGCAGCGAATTAACGGCTCTCCGTCAAACGTGAACGGCTTCACAAAGTCCCGGCATTGCGAGTCAAGTTCCTCGTCCGTCATTTCCTCAACAGGTATATCACGGTCAAATTCTGCTCTCTGCTCAAAAACGTATTGCCCGTTTCTCTCTACAACGACGCTTGAAAGTATCGGGTGAGCTTTTATTGCCTGCCTGATGGCATGTGAAAGTTTTGCTAAATCAATGTTTGGCTGAATGTTAATTCTGAAGGGTACGTTTAACGTCGGAATGCCCGCATGTTTCTTGATCTCGTTCATCATGTAAAGCTGTATCACGTTCATGAGGGGGGCGTATGTATCGCGGCTTGTATCATGTACTGGCGACTGTTTCAGTAACGCAGATATATTCCTTACCGTTCTTCCCTCGTAGATCATCTGCACACTAAGTCCGATAATGCCGCAATGTAACACTACCTCTATAGCCTTTATTGAGTCTCCGCCCAACATAAAGAAGTCATCATTGATTCCTACGCTGTCTTCGAGTTCGAGTACATTCTTGATTGCCTCACAAAAAGTCTCCTGCACATGATTAACAGGTTTGACGTATGGACAAGTTCTAAGCGATAAATCAGGCTTCGGGAAAGCAAGAGCATCAACTTTGCCGTTCGCATTAATCGGTATATGGTCAATCCTTATGAACCACGCAATCGTCATGAAATTTGGCAGGTGTTCCCGCAGTGTAGAGTTTGCCGCCGCAATATCTAGCTCATTATCCGACTTGTAATACGCAACAAGTAGCTTGACACCGTTTTTGATGAATACATTGACGTAACAGAACTCAAGCTGAAGGATTCGTTTTACGGCTGCCGCGAGACCTTTAAGGCTTACACGATTTCCCGTTATCTTGACCATGTCGTCCATACGTCCGAGAACTGTATAGAGTCCGTTTTCGTCGCGTTTAACCCAGTCAGAACCCCTGAAATATTTCTTGCCGTTTATCTCTGTGAAATTAGCCGCTTCATTCGTGTAACCTCTGAAATATGGCACATGTACGCAGATAATTCCTTCGTCGGAGGGAATGCCGTTTTCATTGAGGAGAACTATATCCAAGTCACTGACATTATACCCAGCAGGTGTAATGTCATAAGGTTTGTCAATCCAGAAAATACATATTGCACCGGCTTCACTGGAAGCGTAAATAGTTATCATGTCATAGTCTTCACTGAAAAGATGAGAAACAGAATCTCCTCCCATGTAAGCAGCCTTGAAATTAAACCTGGGATTATTCTTGATTACCTGCAACAGATTGGGAGAAAAGCCTCCGTAACACAGATTATTCTTCTCGAAATATCCAGCTAAAGCGTCAACATCTCTTGCCATTTCGTGCGATACTTCATGCAATGTTCCTCTTACGCCTAATACACCGATCGTCTGTATAATGCCAGTTAGGAAGGACTGTGGCGTTACTTCAGCATGTATATACGGTTCAGGTTTGCTGTATCGTATAAATGTTGCCAGACAGAACTTTGTGAGCTTTTCATAAGCCCCGTACTCCTGCAATACCCCTTTTGGATTCCCCGTACTGCCCGACGTGTAAAGAAGAAAGGCCAAGTCGTGAGGATCAGGATCTGCGATCTCGTGGCACTCCTCCAGCTTCATGGCCTCATTCCACTTTTCCATATCGAATACAACTTTACAGCCGCTGTCACGAATGGCAAAATCGATTCGAGCTTTGCCCATAATGTCTTCCAGTCCAAGCCATGCAGCCCCGGACATAATAATTCCGATTCTCGTTGCGATATATTCAAGGCCCTTGGGGTAATATATTGCTGCTACGTCCTCGCGTCCGATCCCGTGAACTCTTAACCAGTTATTGACTTTGAGGGCGCAACTGTAAAGCTCGGCATATGTTGTTGTTCTCGTTCCGTCTCTGTCAACTACTGCGGGGCGGTCGGGATATTGTTTGACGGTGGCGGTCAACATTTCCAGAAATTCAATCATTGAGTTATGAATCACTCCTCTGCGATTATCATAAATGCCGCATTATAACATTGTCGACAAAGCAGTGATGAGAACGTGGGTGTGCTATAATCCCCGAATAATTTAGACTGAATGGAGTATAGCTTTCTATGAGGTATAAAAAATTTCTGTGCAGTGTTATTTTACTCGCTATGATCATAAACGATAAGGCCTTAGCTTGGGAATACATCGGTCATGCAGAAGCCATTCAAAGTGTCCAGATACGTCCAGAAGTAAGCGCAAAGGTAACGAAGATTAATTTTCACGAAGGAAGTTTTGTGAATAAGTCGGCGGCTCTGTTTACGCTTGATACTACAGAATTTCAGGCGGACGTAACTTTGAGGAAGGCAGAACTCGCTATGGCGCAGGCAAAATTTGACGGAGCTTCAAAGTATTACACGAGGCTTAAGGCAACAAAGAAGGCTATGTCAGCTTCAGATTTAGACGCAGCAGAAAGTGAAGAACGTCAGGCTAAGGCAGCTGTTGATGCAGCTAAGGCAAGCTTGAAATTAGCAGAAATACAACTTGGCCGTACAAAAATCACTGCACCGTTTGCAGGACGAGTCGGAAAAATTGATTTCCACGTCGGAAGCTATGTATCCCCCGAAAATGTTTTATGCGAGATAGTTCAGACAGACCCGATACGAATCTTATTCGCTATGCCTGACAGAGATTATTTGAGCATGAAGAATATGCATGGGAAAATGAAATACGAGTTGATTCTGGCGGACGGATCGTTATATTCAGGGACAATCGAGAAAGATTTTGAGGATAACGTAATGAACTCCGACACAGGCACTATAAACATATGGCTCAAAGTTGGCAACGAAGATAATATTCTGCTGCCCGGCTCATTGGTACGTGTGAAAGTTACATCAGGTGAGTAAATAAATGTTCGCAAAATTTTTCATAGACAGGCCGCGTTTTGCTGTCGTAATCTCGTTAATCTTAATCATTGCCGGCGGTATCTGTGCTTATTCCTTGTCAGTCCGTCAATATCCAGAAGTTGCTCCTCCCCAAGTTAATATATGGACATCTTATCCCGGAGCTGATGCTGAAGCCGTAATCAAGACCGTTGCTATTCCCATTGAAGAAGCTGTAAATGGCGTTGATGATATGTTATACATGACATCAACCTCAAATAATCAAGGCATCTATGACCTGACTATCACGTTTGAAATTGGCACTGATCCAGATATAGCCATGGTGCGTGTACAAAACAGACTTCAGGAAGCTATGTCGTCGCTGCCCAAAGAAGTTAATGATGAGGGTATTCACGTTGAGTCTACATTCTCAAATTTGCTTGGGTTTATTGCTTTGACTTCTCCGAATGCCACGAGGGACGAGTTGTTTCTGACTAACTACGCGAACAGCAACATCAAGAATAATTTATCCCGCGTTCACGGAATGGGAAAAGTGCAGGTTATCGGGGCGTCTTATGCGATTAGAATATGGCTTGATCCTGAAAGATTGTCTTCTCTCGGCTTGAGTGCTGATGACGTAATTTCAGCAATAGAGGATCAGAATAAGCAGGCTGCTTTAGGTTCATTGGGTGCGACTCCCTCGTACGATTCTAAATCTCATGAAGTGCTTTCTGTTATAGCGAAGGGGAGACTCTCGGATATAAGCGAGTTTGAGGATATTTCGCTGAAAAGTTCCGAAGGCGGGATCGTAAAATTGAGAGACGTAGCACGTGTTGAGCTTGGAGCAGATGATTACGTTATGAGTTCATACTATCAAAGCAAGCCGGCCGCGATTATTATTCTCTCTGAAGGTGCAAACTCAAACGCAATCGACATTATAAACGCCGCTAAATCAACCATAGAGAATATAAAACGTTCATTGCCCGATGATGTTGATATAGTTTTATTCTACAACACGACCGATTTTGTCATAGAGTCCATAATCGAAATTTTCGAGACACTCGCTTTAACTTTTGTGCTAGTTGTGTTAGTGTGCTATTTGTTCCTGCAGAACTGGCGCGTGACTCTAGTTCCTGCTGCCGCTATTCCCGTATCGGTAATGGCTTCATTTATAGGGCTTGCGTTTTTAGGTTACAGCATAAATATCTTTACGCTATTCGGCCTTGTACTTGTAATAGGAACTGTTGTTGATGATGCTATTGTCGTTGTCGAACGAGTTTTATACTTGATGGAACACGGAATAAAGAATCCTGCCGAAGCTACTGAACAGGCTATGAAGGATGTCGGAAGCTCATTAATAGCTACAACGTTGATATTTCTAGCAATATTTGTCCCTGTCGCGTTTCTTGGAGGGATAACAGGCCAGATTTACAAACAGTTTGCTGCGACAATGTCATTTGCTGTTGTGTGTTCAACCACTGTAGCATTCACGTTAAGCCCGGCAATGTGCGCTCATTTGCTGAATGATGTAGAACCTAAGACTCACGGCCCGTTGGCATGGTTTAATAAGCTGCTTGGTATCACAACGGAAGGCTTTGCGAGATTTTCGGTCTTCATTGCCCGTAGTTCTGTCGTGATATTCCTGTGCTTCGTTGCTTTGTGCGCGGCTTCGTATGTTGTTATGGACGCTATACCAACTACGTTTATTCCAGATGAAGACCAAGGCGCAATAATGGGCGGCGTAAAACTTAGCGAGACATCATCAAAAGCAAATACTCATGAAGTTATTCAAAAGATTATGCCGGAGATAAATTCGCTTGAAGGCGTAAATTCCTTTGCAGCTATAGAGGGCTACAGTTTTCTGGACGGCGATGGCGAAAATGTAGGGTTGTTCATGTTAAAGCTTAATGATTTCGATAAACGTGATAAACCGGGCTTATCGCAGGAAGAAATTTTGGAGACGGTTGACGAATTGCTCACGAAATATTCAGATGACGCGGAAATAACAGTTTTCTCACAGCCTGCAATAGCTGAACTCTCAATAACAAACGGCCGCGACTTAGTCATTCAATCGATAGCCAAGAATGATCCCCACGAACTCGCCAGCATAGTTGAGACTCTGATAGCAGAATTTGACGCACAAGAAGAAGTTTTGTACGTGTCCAGTTCGTTTAATGCCTCTACTCCGCACATGTTTGTAGATTTTGACAGGCTTAAGGCTAATGCTATGGGTGTAGCGATCGGGAATGTGTTTGACATTCTGCAGGCTTACTTCGGGACGTATTATGTTAATGACGTGAATATCGATAACCAACAAATCCGCGTAATTGTACAGAGTGACTGGCCTTTCCGTGACACTCCTGAAGCTATCGACAAAATTTATGTGCCTAACAATAACGGCCAGCAAGTTCCGTTGAGTTCATTCGCTACGATTAAACGTGTAACAGCACCGAGCAGCCTTGAAAGGTTTAATCTTTATCCATCAGCTACGATCAATGTAATTTTGGACCCGGAATTTTCGAGCGGCCAAGGCATGGATAAAATAGCAGAGATCACTAACAGAGTTCTACCGTATGGATATTCTTATACTTGGTCGGGGCAGGCTTATTACGAACAAAACACTGAAGGACAATTTTCGCTGGTATTTCTTGCAGCAATAGTTTTCGGCTTCTTATTCCTTGTTGCTCAATATGAAAGCTGGAGTGCGCCTGTTGCTGTAATGATGTCGTTACCTTCGGCTGTTTTGGGAGCGTTGATAGGGCTGATAATAATCTATATCCCGATTAGCATTTATACTCAACTGGGAATGTTATTGCTTGTCGGTCTCGCGAGTAAGAACGCTATTCTGATCGTCGAGTTTGCCAAGGAACAAAGAGAAGTTCACGGTCTATCGATTCTTGATTCAGCTTTAACAGCAGCGCGTGAACGTTTTCGTTCGGTCTTGATGACGGCTTTCACATGTGTTCTGGGAGTTATGCCTATGTTGTTAGCTTCGGGGGCAGGAGCAGAAAGCAGAAAACACGTGGGCGCGGTTATGTTCTTTGGAATGTTGGCTGCAACTATCTTGGGAGTCTTCTTGATTCCTGGCTTGTTTGTGATGATGCAACGATTGAGAGAGAATCTTAAAGGTATGCTGAAACATGAAGATGATGATTATTATGATGAAGACGATGACGAATAGTTATAAAACGATACCCACCATACCTGTTTGAGGCAGGAGAGGCGGGCAAGTGAATACTATAGCAATGGTACGAATACTATTCCAAGGAATACGATTATCAAGCCGATTAAGTACGGGACGACAGCGCGGGAAATTTTCTCGAGTGATAGTCCTGTTATTCCTGACGCAACGAACAAATTTATAGCTACCGGCGGCGTTATCATTCCTATTGCTATTCCAACAACAAACAACACCCCGAAATGCAGAGTCGATACTCCTAACGCTTTAATCAACGGCAAAAATACCGGCGTCAATAAGATTATCGCGCTTGATGTTTCCATGAATACTCCGGCTATGAGAATTATTATCGAGATTAATAGCATTATCACGTATTTATTCGTTGAGACAGAAAGAATTGCGCTTGAGATCGTTTCAGGGATCCTCCAGTTCGCCAAACACCAACCAAATGGCCCCGAAGCAGCTATGATTATCATTATTACAGCACTCGTACGAGCAGAGCCAAGCATTATCTCAAACAAGCCCTCCAGCGTTAAATCACGATACACGAACATTGACACGAATACAGCGTACACTACAGCTATTGCCGCAGCCTCCGACGGCGTGAATATCCCCGAAAATATCCCGCCCAGAATTATCACAGGCATTAATATTCCGGGTATTGCGTACAGAAAACTTTTCAGCACTCTCACGAACGAGAAGCCGCTACCTTTTGGATAGCCAAGTTTATAGCCTTGGTATATCGCTATCACGATCAACATACTTCCCATTATGAACCCCGGAATAAATCCCGCCTTGAATAAACTGCTCACACTTACTTCAGCTATTACAGAGTAAAGCACCATAGGCACAGACGGAGGAATTACTACACCTATTGTTCCTGCAGCAGCTATTAATGCCGCCGAAGCGTCCTCACGATAACCACGAGCCTTTAACTCGCCGATCAATGCCCCGCCAACCGCCGCAGTAGTCGCAGCTCCTGAACCTGAAATCGCAGCAAAGAACATTCCCGCCAACACTGATACGATTGACAAGCCGCCACGTATCACGCCCAAAACTGACTCGCAAAACTCAACAAGCAAGCGCGAAATTTTACCCTTCGATAATAAATCCCCGGCCAAGATAAAAAATGGTACTGCTATCAACGAGAACGAATTGCAACTTTCAAACATGCGTTGAATTATCATCATTAAGCGGTTAGTACCGAGACCGTAAGCTATAGTTATCGCCGCAGCCGACCCGATAGAGAACGCTACAGGCACTCCTATAACCAACAACGCTATGAAAACTGTGAATAGTATCGTGCCCATTTACTTAGCCTCCTCGAACATCATAACAACAGCGTGAATGGCCATTATGATCATGCTTATTGGCAAACACATGTAAATATATTTCATCTTCACGGGAATAACCGCCGCCGTTCTGACCTGACGACCGCAATACAAGAATCCGTAATAGCAAAGCACGCAGAACAACACAAAGCAAATTCCATGCACCAAAATTTTCAGGAAAGTTTTAAATCGTGAGGGGAATAAATCTTGAATGAATGTTATTGCGATATTTCCGTTATGACGGTACACGCAGGCCGCCCCGAAAAATGTTGACCAGATTAACAAAAATCTCGTCGCCTCTTCTGACCATGACAACGAAGTAAACCATGTTCGACAAACAACCTGCGCTATCGTGAATATTACCATAAGCCCCAGCATCAACGCGATTAAGACTCCGCAAATTTTATCCAGGGCATTACTAAATCTTACAAGAAATTTCATGAGACACAAAAATTATTTCGCCAAGGCTTCCTGGATTCTCGTGATATAACTTGAATATTGCGGGTAAGCTCCATAGACTCCCTGTACAGCAGTCCTGAACGAGTCAACGTCGGGATCCTCAATTACTTGGACTCCGTGATCCTTAATCGCGGCTAATTGTCCGGCCTCCTGATCTGCTACCCACTGTCTTTCATACTCGGCGGCTTCCTGTGCTGACTGCTTGAAAATTTTCTGTGTCTCCTCGTCAAGTCTCTTGAATGCCTCTAAGCTCATCGTGATTATAGCGGTTGAATAACTATGACGATCAAGAGTTACATACTTCTGGTTATAGTCCCAAAGTCCGTATGAATAAATTACGTTGATGGGGTTCTCTTCGCCTTCTATTGTGCTTTGCTGCATTGCTGTAAGAGCGTCGGCCCACTGCATAGGGGTAGCGTTGACCCCAAGAGCTTTGAATGTCGCTGTGTAAACTTCATTCTCCATAACACGAAGCTTTAAGCCCTTAATGTCTTCAGCGTTTGCCACAGGTCGTACGGAGTTGGTTACGTTTCTGAAGCCTCGTTCAGCGTAGGCCAAGCCCTTTAAGTTTGCTTTCTCGAGAGTGTCAAGGAGTTCTTGGCCGATGTCGCCGTCAAGTATCTTGTAAGCCTCAGCGTTATTCGCAAACAAGAACGGCATATCCAACACGCCCATCATAGCCGCAAAATTTACGAACGGCCCGGAAGTTATTATTCCCATGTCAAGCATATCCATAGACATTGAGTCAAGCATGTCGCTCTCACCACCAAGACTGCCATTAGGGTAAATCTCGATCTTGTATTTTCCGCCCGTACGTTCCTCAACAAGTGCTTTGAACTTCTCCGCAGCAACCTGGAATGAATCCTGCTCGTTAACCGTCGTGCCAAGCTTCAAAACCGTATCAGCATATGCACAAACGCTGCTCAATGAAAACATTACAGTGAACGCAAATAATAAAACTTTCTTCATTACTAATCACCTTTCTAAATTAGCATAAAATTTGGGTTAGTGTAGCACTGATTATTTATGATGGTATAATGCAAAATACATCGACAGGAAAATTTTACGAGCCGCTTATATCAGATTTTTTCAACTACATTTTCAACTACAAAAACTTGCAAATTTCACAGCGTTCATCTTCATTCACAGACGCGCTTCAAAAATTAGATTCATCACTCAGAATTACTCGCTACGCTTCAAAAGATTCATACTCTACGCTCTGATTTTGTATCAAGATTTATATTTTCGCCTCAATGAAGTATTATTAGCACGAAAATTTTTAGTGAGGTGTTTATTAATTGAGTAGGCTTGATGGATTCAAAGTCTTTACACGAAATGACGGCGGCAAAATTTTTATCTCGGTCACGAATTATGGTGTAGCGTTCTCAAAAGCTTCGGTCGAAAAATTGAATTATCCGGAATATGTTCACGTGCTATTTGATGATTTTGGCAACATGGCCATATCTCCTTGCGAAAGAGATAACGAGGCTAGAACTTTCGTGCGTAATCGCAACAATATTAGAGCGGGCTTCGTGCGCTGGAATGACAAAAAATTAATCAATTACATGATCAAAGTTGGAGGACTCTCAATAGGTCCTAAGGGAATAAGAGTGCAGGGTGAATACTTTCCTGATGAGAATATCGTGATTTATAACCTCAAAGACTACGCGCAAACAAATCAAAATGAGGAGGATTGATAAAATTTTAATGCGTTGACAGAGCGTAAATCTTGCGCTAGAATATGCACAACTTGAAAGGAGAAATGCATATCATGGACAATATTGCAACAAAACAAAGCGTATCATTTACAGTCGCTGCTAACAATTTAAAACAAAAGTTAAGAAACTCAAAGTTATCACCAAAAACCATTCAAACTTACGAGTCAATTATAGAGAGTCAATTGATGCCTAGACTTAGTAATTATCAGGTGTCTGAAATTTCCTCGGCTGATGTTGAACGATTTATAGATTATTATCGTAAAACATCAATATCCACGGCTTATGTGAAAATGATTAAGCGCATAATGCTATTAATTCTTAACGATACTGACTCAGAAACTTACGTAAGCAGACTCACATCGCGCGTAAAAAAGACTCCTGTTAGTGAAAAAACTAGGAAATTTCCGAGCGAAATTCAAGCGAAACTTGAGACAGGTATACGCGAAAATGATGAAGCCGTGTTTATGTCGGTACTGTTGCGTGAGAATATCTCTATGTCGAAGCTCTTGGCCTTGGGTATTGATGACGTGAACGAAGCCGCGTGTAAGTTGACGTTAAGGCGGAAAATGTCATTCAACGGCAATACTTTTGAGTTGACTTCAGCGAATGAAGTAGAGACTCTCACAATTTCTCGTGCTTCAATGGATTTATTAGCAACAGAGATTCGTAAGCATAAAATTTTATTGAGCAAGAAACGTTATCAATATCGCAATCCTGAAAGATTAATTTTCACTGATTTCAACGGGAACACTTACAAACCCTCGTACTATATCAGCAAGTTCAAGCAACTCTCTAAAAGTGTGGGCTTTAACGTATCGCCGAGATTGTTATCTGAAATTGTGTATATTGAGCGCGCGGCTAACGCTTTAAATGAGTCTGAATGCAAACAAGTTACAGTCTCAACTAATGGCAAGGAATACCATTATGTCAAAGTCGGAGTAAATACCAAGGCTGGCCGAAAAAATATACTTGCACGTTCAATCGAAGAGCTTCGGGAAAAATATCAGGCCTGCAAGAATCCCTATGCGTTCAAGCTCAAAAAGAATAATACGCTTTTTTCGGAACATTGTAAAAACGAGTTGTCGCACATGAATTATTTAAGCCTTGACGATAGGAAAAAGTTGACCGCGATTCTTGATAAGCACTTGGCCGAATTTTGCTCAAAGTTCACGGTTAATCAAGTCGATGATAAATTTCAAGCTAAGCTCATGGAATATCTTGAGGGCAAACATTGCAAACTCTCAACTAGGGAACAGGTAACTGGATTCTTGCGGAAAGTTTGTGATGACGCTGTCAAAAGAAATTTCATACGCTACAATCCATTCGTTAATGTCTCTCTGAAAGATGACCCCATAGTCAAATATCATGCTTTGAGCGAAAACGAGATAAGGAAAATTATGAAGCTTGACCCCAATAACATCAATAACGCATTCTTGCAAGTGAAGTTGTTGACGGGGACTCGAACGGCCGAAGCTCTTGGGCTCTCCTGGAATGACATAGTGAACAACAAGCAGATTTTAATTCACAATCAACTACGAGAGAACAAGATCATTCACAACACTAAGAACTACAAGCAACGGAAAATCACACCACCTTCATTAGTGTTTGAGATTCTCGACAAGGTACGCGCAAAAACTTTCAGCAACCCCCGCAACAACCTCAAGCTGATATTTTGCAACAACGACGGCACACCATTAAAACCTGAACTTCTTCACAAGACTTTACGCAACACAATCGGAAGGACAAACGCGCGACTTCATGATTTAAGAGTTACAGCTATCACGGTTTTATATAAGACAACAAATAATTTAACACTCGCCTCAAAAGAAGCTGGGCACTCTGGAATTGATGTAACAGTGAAACATTATGTGGACGTAGATCCGGACTTGAGCAAAGCAAAATTAGCGCAAGATCATTATTACAAGGACTTGAAAAATGAAATCTACTATAAAGTTATCTCCTGACATGAGCTTTAACGATTGGTGTGATTATTGGCTGGAGTCTACGAACTACTCAAGAAGTCTTACGACTAATGCTAAGTATGAGGAAATTATATCGCGGGTAATTCAGCCTGTCTTTGTCGAGAAAATTTTGTCGCAAGTGAGTCTTGATGATATCCAGGGATTTATTGATGCTCTGAACGTTAAAGAGTCACGAAGCTCAATGATTAAAACGATCTTGAATATGATAATGCAGGGAGCTGTTGAACATAATTTAATCACTCGCAATCCAGCATCATTAGCACAACCAACAAAATCTAAGCGCAAGAACATAGCTATACTTAACGACGACGATATAAAAGCGTTGCTTGGCTTCAAAGATGAATCCGTTTATGTGAGGGCGTTATTGTTTACGTTGTTCCTAGGCTTGAGGATTGGTGAAACACTTGGCCTAAGTTGGAATAATGTTGATCTCGAGAACGGCAAAGTAACTATATCGCAGCAGTTGACTTCATATTACAAGGACGGAAAAACTAACAATGCCTTATTGCCATACACAAAGACTCGTGAAAATCGTGTTTTGCCTTTGCCAGATATAGCGCAAGATTTGTTGAGGGATCAGAAAAATTTTTACGTTGAGAATCCTGACAAGCTTGTATTCACGGAGAAAGATGGGCGCGGAATCCTTTACGCAGCGTTTTATTATCAGTTTAATAAGTTCATGTATAGAATAGGGCGCAGTGATGTTACTCCGCATAGTTTGAGGCACACCACAGCAACGACGCTTTTATATAACACGAAAGATATTTTCCTGGTCAAAGAAGTTTTGGGGCACAGGTCATTAAACACGACTGGACATTATCCGACTGTATCGCTTCAGGAAAGACAAACGGCCGCTAAAGCTCTCGATGAATTTTTCGCGGTGTACATGAAGGAAGTGATGACATGTTCGTGACGGTTTATATCACTGTTGCAGATTACTGGAAGCTCAAAAAGGATAGCGTACTGAAATTTTACTGCAGGCCAGATATTTACGAGAAATATTTCACTCAATGCATGTTGCCGGAAATAGGAATGATAAAAGTCACCGACGTCAGCGCCTCGGATTTAGAAAGAGCTGTTCGTAATATGTTGTCTTCGGGAAATTCAAAATATAAAGTCTCTATGATGTGTGCGTTAATCAGAAAGTTATTCCATCAGGCAGCTAGTGATAGGCTTGTGAATGAAGATATATTCAATGGGTTAAAACCTATTGTAGTTGATAAATCGGAGAAACGAATATTTTCGCATGAACAAGAAGTTAAGTTATTGCGAGCCTTCCAATTAACAAAATACCCTGAATTATATACGCTCTGCATGTTTACTGGACTTCAATTTTCAAGCTTACTAGAGTGTCAAATTAATGATTATTCAAAAGACAATAAGACTCTTACTATTTCCAGGAGAGCTAATCAATATTACGCCAAAGCAAGAAACGCAAAAGCCAACGTCAGAACCGTACCATTATCGAAAATTTCGTGTAAACTCGTAGAAGTAGCTATCAATAAACAACGCGAGAAGAACAAAAATTTTCCTGACCACGAGAGCAATTTCATCTTCACTGATATATACAACAATAGGCTTCAAAGAATTTACCCTGAAGATTATAAACTGATTCGTGAAAGTTCTGGAATTTATGATTTCTATCTCATTGACTTAATGTCAAACTTTGGCATCAATGCTCTAAAGTATAAAGTGAACCCTATAGTTCTAAAACGTTATTATGGTTACAAAACTGACTACAACGTGAACTTGTTTGCTCTGGCTTGCCATAATAACATGAAGGATATACAAGCTAGTGATGATTATTACAGGGAGTTGGCCAAGCAATGAATGAATATGTTATCGCAGGCGAAAAATTATACCCGTTGAAGGAGAAGCGAATAAAATCTAAGGTCGGCAAAGAGTACTCAAGCAAGCATGTGAAAATTACAGTCGCAACAGATTATTATTCAGGTAAACAGATTCAACATGACTACACCGGCAAAAATAATCATGAGGTACAAAACAAAATCAACGAGTCAATCTGCTTGAATGACGACCAACTGAATCTTATATCCAACGAGATAACGTTAGACCAATTATTGAATGAATACATTGACTACAAGAAGGGGAAAATCTCTGAACAATATGTAAAATCATTACGGAATTTTTCTAAACGCTATTTAATCCCTAGGCTTGGTCAAGTCTTTATTAAGAACTTAAAGCATGAAGACATCGTGAATATACAGACCGAAATTATGAATAAGTTCAATTATTCCTGCAATGGGCAAACGGTTTTTAGTATATTGAAATGCAGTTTAGATTATGCGTGCAAAAAAGGTTACATAGCCTGTAATCCATGCAAGTATGCTCAAGCCTACGTAACTAATAAGCCCGAGAAACCAATCTTGAAACAGGATCAGATTTACAAGCTCTTAGTCGTCGAAAAAGATCATTTATATTCAGGAGCGTACGCAATTATTTTATTACTAGCCTTAAGATTTGGCGAAGCGCTTGGACTAAGTTGGGATCAGGTTGACTTAGAGAACAGGACCGTAATAATCTCGCAACAACTAGACATAAATGGTAACATACAAAAATCCACGAAAACTAGACTTGATCGAAAACTCACAATTCCAGAATGCGCGGTTTATTATTTTGAGCGACAGAAGGATATTCAAGAATGTCAGGAAATTTTTTATCCCAAATGGAACAATCAATATAACCTAGTTTTCACTGACCATAAAGGCCAACCTCTTAGCCGTCATTTAGTAGCGCAGGATTTCAAGGCTATCATGAAGGAGACATCGAATCCTGAAGTAACTCTTCATAGTTTAAGGCGAACAACTGCTACTATCTTGGCCGAGAATGTTTCAATGCTAGCAAGTCAGTATTATCTCGGGCACGTTGATCATAGTTCTACAAGTAATTATGTGTATCCTGCCTCAAAGAACACCGAGCAACTTGTAAATATCATGGCTGAACATTTTGAGCAAAGTTTTTACGAGGCTGAACTAGATAAAATATACATGATTGATTAGGGAAAAATACGTAACAATTTGATAAAATGAAATCTCAATGACAACAGGAGGATTTATTCATGGGCATACCTAAGTACTACGAACTATTCTACACGTTTTTAGAAGCATTGCGCGACGAACAAAAGCATAAATTAAACGAGATTACAGGGTATTGTGCTGACAAATTCAATTTGACCGAAGAAGAGAAAAACGCTAAATATCCAAGCGGCACAAATATTTTCAGTAACAATATAGTCGGTATGGCACGTACGTATTTGAAGAAAGCGGGATTGATCACAAGTCCTGAACAGTCTTCTTTCCAGATTACAGAGCTTGGCCTGCAAGCATTACAACGAGGACCGGAAGCTATGACTCTTGAGTATGTCCGCCAGCTTATGAACGATTATAACGATAATGATAACTGTGAAAACGAAGACGACGTTACAATAAATGACACTGCGGACTCAACACAAAGCCCACAAGAAATTATCAAGTATGCTATCAAAGAATTAAACTCAGTACTCGCTGATGAATTATTAGCAGAAATTTCGGCCATGAATAATTATGACTTTGAACGCTTGGTTGTGGACTTGCTCATAAAAATGGGCTATGGAACTTTGCAACAGAATGAAGACGCCGTTACCCCCAAGAGCAGAGATGAAGGCATTGACGGTTTTGTGAAGGCTGACCGATTGGGCTTTGACTCGATATACACGCAGGCGAAGAAGTGGAAGAATGATTCAAAGATTAGCACTCCCGAAATACAAAAATTTTTGGGTGCATTGGCTGGCAAGGGAGCAACTAAGGGCTTATTCATAACGACAGGACAATTTACTCAAGGGGCACGAGATTTTGTGAAGAAGCAACTTAATCACAAGATAGTGTTGATTGACGGACGGGAGCTGGCTAATTACATGATTGAATATAATTTAGGAGTTACAACTGTTACAACTTATGCCATAAAACGAATCGATTCAGACTATTTTGCAATTGACAATTAAGGAGAAATTATAATGACACGAAAAATTTTAGCGCTCGCAATATTTATGCTGTGTGTAAATTCATGTTTTGCTGCACAGAACTTACGAGACGATTACGACATCGTTATAGCTGGAGCAGGTACAGGAGGAATGGCGGCGGCTATTCAAGCTTCAAGAATGGGTGTTAATGTCTTGGTTATTGAGGATACACAATATTTAGGCGGCCAAGCTGTTGCTTCGGGTGTCTCAACTATGGACGATATGTGCACTGAATCAAGCGGTTTGTACCTGGAATTTATCAATCGCGTTGAAGAATATTATGCGGCACGAGGAAAATCTATAGCGACCAGTGATTGGCGTGAGGACAGCAAGGCCTTTGAGCCTCATGTGGGGCACAAAATTCTAATGCAAATGGCAATGGGTGAAGATGCTCCGGATATATTATTCGGGAGCGAGATTGTCGGAGTAGACAGCGAAAAAATAATCACAGCCAACGCAAACGGGGTAAAAGAGAGCAAGAAGATCAACAGCGTGATAATTCAAACGCCTGAAGGGAAACACAACGTAACCTGCAAAATTTTAATCGACGCAACAGAATACGGGGATATATTGCCATTGGTCGGAGCTGAATACAGAGTTGGGAACTCTCTATCATCAAGGATTAACCCTAAATCAATGATTCAAGATATAACTTGGCCCGCAATCATTCGCAAATATCCCGAAGGAATACCTGAACATTTACGCCCGAAAAATTCTTTGCCTAATTACGATCAAGCCAAATGGAACTATGAGAAATACGTAACTAAAAATGGCAATGACTTCAAAGGCGTGTTCCCTGTGCAGATGCCAGTAAATTTTGTCTCGCATAACGTTTATCGCGGCTTGCCTGACTCGTTCTTGCCTGGAAATTATGACGCTAGTATCGAGAACTGGCCATTAAACACTAAGACTGGAGTCAACTGGGGCAATGATTACCCGGGGCAATATCGTTGGAGAAATCAGTACGGGCTTCCTATTGCCTACTTAGAGGACAAAACTTTACGCAAAAGAATCGAGCGCGACGCTTTAATCAAGACGCTACATTTCATATATTACATGCAAAACGAACTTGGAGAACCTTGGTCAATCGACGAGAACGAATACAATGAACTTCCCGAAGCAGCTAAGGATTTACCGGAGGAGTGGCAACGAATAGCGCGACATATGCCGCCAAGACCTTACGTAAGAGAATCTCGCCGCATTATCGGGGAACATGTGTTAATTTCACAAGAACTCTTCGAAAACTCTTTGAGCTACAAGGACGGAAATAACAATAATGAATTTGCTGACGCTATAGCAATTGGTGGCTATAACTTAGATCTTCATCACTCCGATACTTCCGAGAACATGGAGGACGATATAGGAGAGAAAGCCGAGTATATTGAAGCTCATTCGCCACGAGGAAATTTTCAGGTGCCTATGGATATATTAATTCCAAAGGACGTTGAAGGACTCATAGCGGCCGAGAAAAATTTATCAATGTCAAGACTTTCAGCTGGAGCCTTAAGGTTACAGCCAATAACAATGATGACGGGGCAAGCAGCCGGAGCTTTAGCAGCAACAGCAATTTTACAGGACAAGCAGCCGAGTCAAGTTAAAGCGTTTCACGTTCAGAAGGCCTTGCTGGATTCGGACGTTAATTTGTCGTTGTGCAAGTATTCTGACGTTCCAGAGACTAGCAAGTATTACAAGTCCGTACAGTTGGCTACACTCTACAAGTTAATTGAGCCTCGCGAATATCCTTCAATGAGGGCTTACGGGGTTAGACATTATCTTAACAACATGGATTTATTACAGCTAGTGTCGGGTAATAAGGCACAAGGACGCTTCGGAATTGACGAGAAAATCAACGATGACGATATAAAAACTCTTAACGAACGTTTAGGAAATATAGTTGGGGATCTCAAGTTATCGCTGCCATTAACTACGGAAATGACTCGCGGTGAGGCTGTTGAAGTTACAGTGAAAGCTATGTTGAGCGTGAAATAAACAAACTACCGCCACTTGCAAATGACGGTAGCCTTTACATGTATGTACTAGTTGGCGTTTTCGGGTTCTTCTTTGACTTCTTCGACGTTACCTTGAGGTTCTGGAGAATATTGCTTGTTAAGTTCCATTTGAATCTTGAACTCTTCGCCACGTTCGAGCATTGTTTCAAATCTCCAGGCCTCAATCTCTGCTTTGACCTTCTGAACATTCGCATAAAGTTCCATAACCTTGGCCTTGTTAAGTGGCTTGTCATACATAGCTGCTTCAAGGTCGATTTTGAGTTTTGCAAGCTCAACAACTTTTGCGCGAATCTCCTTGGGCATATCCGGAGTGAAACGTAAAGCTCTGCCTCCTGGCATTCCCATTCCTTCACAGAAGCGTGGGCCGTTATGTTGTGGCATTCTGTTAGGGCCTCTGTTAGCTTCAAAATTTCTGTCAGTACCACGCGTTTGATGAACTCTCGCGGGCAAATTCCCTTTTGCTTGATCGTTGGGCTTAACCTGCTGGGCCAAAGCTGCCCCTGCGCCGAACACTACACACACTACTAAAACTGCTGCTAAAACTTTCTTCTTCATACTACAAAACAACTCCTTACTTAGTTAAAAATTTATTGTTGAGGCTTAGACTTTTTCGGGGGCCTCTTGTCTCCTGAAGGTGGTTCAGGCGGTCTTCTGTCCCCGGAAATATTTCTCGGTGGTCTCTTGTCTCCGCTCATTGGGCCAAATTTTCCGTCCGGCGGCTCTGGAGGTCTTCTGTCTCCGCTCATCATCATTGGAGGACGTCTATCCCCTGAAGGCATCGCTGGCGGGTTACCTCTTAGTTTTTGGTTCTGTGCCTTGGCAACCGTTTCAAACTTCTGTGAGCCTAAATCGACGCTGAAATCGAAATCTGCCAATGCTGCTCCCGAAATTCCTACCACTCCTGCTACTACTAAACCTGCTAAAACTTTTCGCTTCATTGCTATTAAAACTCCTTTGTCTAAAGATTGCTCTTTGTTATATCCTAACGCCTTTGTTGTCGTTGTCGTTCAGTTCCTCTTTCACGCGGCCTTTCGTTGTTACGTGGTCTTTCTCGTCGTTCCGTTTGTTGTCGTCGTGACTCATAACCTCCATGACCGTGACGCGGAGGAGGTGGCGCTGATCGCATTCCGTGTGGCCTATGAGGTGGGCCGGGGTGTCTTGGCGGAGGCGGCGGTGGTTCGTGTCGTGGTGGGCCACTTTGTCTATGCTCATTCCCAAAATGTAGCAATATATCCCAGTCGACTTCCATTCCCTCTGCACTTGCGGGTGTTGCTGCACTCACTAGGGTTAATGCCAAGAACATTGCTGCTAATTTTTTATTTCGCATTTTCTCGACCTCCTTGTTTCAACGCTGATAGAATAACAATAAAATATGAGTGCTTTATGTAATGTTTATGAAATTCTTATGAAAGGGGAATATTTATTCATGAAAATTTTAATCGTTGAAGATGAAGCGGCTATTGCTGAAGTCGTGAGTGCTTATGCAAAGCGTGAGGGCTATGAAACTGTAACGGCGTCGGACGGCTTGAAGGCGTTGGAAATTTTTGAAGAGGGCGACATTGATTTAATCATTCTCGATCTCATGCTCCCGAAATTGAACGGTGAAGAAGTTTGCAGACGTGTACGAGAGAAATCTAACGTGCCTATAATCATGCTTACAGCCAGAAGCAGTGAGTCTGATGTAGTGTTGGGGCTTGATACAGGCGCTAATGATTACGTCTCTAAACCTTTCAGCCCACGAGTTCTAATGGCAAGAATACGCGCGCAATTACGGCCGAAAGAAACACGCGACAACATGGCGTCGGGAAGTTTTGCTGGCGGAAGAATTGAGATCGACCCGGAACGAGTTGAACTTCGTAAAGATGGCGTGAATATACCTGTAACTCGAAACGAATTTTTGATCTTCTCGACTCTCGCCTCTAAACCTGTTCGGACATGGTCAAGGGAAGAAATTATTCGCGCGGCTCTTGGTGACGATTACGACGGCTTTGACAGGACCATTGACACGTATATAAAGACGTTGCGCAAAAAACTCTCTGAACCTGGTCACGAAAATGGCTGGATAAAAACTGTTTACGGATTCGGTTATAGATTCGACGATGAGAACTAGATCATTCAGGCAACACTTTTTGGCCCTGTATATTATTCTCGTGATTGTATGCGGAATTGTAGTCCCGGCTTTGAGCGTTAAATTCAGTATCACAGCTTTCAGAAATTCTTTAGATCAAATGAGACAAGCTACCCTGGATAACTTAGCTGAATCTCTCACAGAGCTTTACTATGAAGAAGGAGGCACTTGGAGACGTCGTAGAGTTATGGATATCTTGAGGCCGGCGCCACAATGGGGTAGCATGATTATATCGTTGATTGATGCGAATAATAACAATGTCTTCACGCTAAAACCTATGCCGCCACATAGAATGAATAACAGCAATGAAAATCATACTCTCGAGTCTGAACATGAAACCGAACGTATAACTTTGAAACTTGGTCACGATAAATATATAGGCAGGCTTGAAATTACGCGCAGAGTCCCGACTGAACGTTTTGAGATTTCTTTTGTGTCATACTTGACTCGTTACACTCTGACTGGAGCTGTGATAATGATATTCGTAGCTTGTGTGCTTGGTTATATAGTCTCTAAACGTTTAACGCGCCCTGTGATAAAAGCTATTGAACGTACAAAGCAAATCTCTAAAGGGGATTATGATATTGATGAAAAATTTCCGCCGGTTGGGATTCGTGAACTTGATGACTTGACGAAAGGAGTCGAGGACTTGGGAAAAGCTCTAGCGGGCCAAGAAAAATTGCGACGTCGTTTAATGGTCGATGTATCTCATGAACTACGAACGCCCTTAACTGTTGTACGTACACAGATCGAAGCAATAGCTGATGGAATTTTTGAGCCAACTCCGGAACGTTTTGAGAACTGCTTAAACGAGATTAACAGGCTTGAAACATTAATAGCTAACGTTGACGCATTGACGAGGCTTGAAGGTGAAGTGCTTGAGATTCGCACGGAGAAAACGAACATGAAAGAGTTTATAGGCTACTCACTTGAAACTTTCGCGCCAATGTTTGAGAAATTGGGAATAACTTTTACGAATGAACTTGAGCATGACATATACGCGGATATTGACCCCCAAAAATTTCGACATGTAATTGATAATTTGCTCTCCAACGCAGCAAGATACACTAACAAGGACGGAAACGTGAACGTGAAATTATACAAGCAAGCTGATAAGATAATAATCAAAGTCAGTGATACAGGTATTGGGATTTCCGAGAAGGATTTGCCGAATATCTTCGAACGATTTTACAGAGCCGACGAGTCACGAGCAAGAGTCACAGGAGGAAGCGGAGTTGGTCTTGCGATTGTTAAAGCAGCTGTTGATGCTCATAACGGGAAAATTTCTGTGCAGAGTGTCAAAGGTCAAGGCAGCACATTCACAATAGAATTACCATGCAGCAACTAACTCATACATGATATACTCATAAAAAACTTACTTTGATATAAAAGGAGTGTGTTCTAAAAGTTGAATCAATCTATGCCTGTTTTGAAAATAGGTAAATACCAGCCTCGTTATCCGTTAATTCAGGGAGGTATGGGCGTTGATATATCGGGCCCGAACTTGGCCGGCAATGTTGCTAAGTGTGGAGCTATTGGAACGATAGCCAGCGTTGGACTTGCACATGACTCGCCATTGTTCATAAAGGAGAAGCATAACTATTTTGACGCAAATGAAATCGTAGTTCGTGAGGCTGTACAGAAAGCTAAGAAAATCGCAGGTCCTGAAGGGATTATCGCCGTTAATTGTATGGTTGCGTTGACTGATTACGACAGACAAGTTAGAGCAAGTGCAGAAGGTGGAGCCAACATAATTATCTCCGGAGCGGGATTGCCCTTGAGACTTCCAGACTACACAAAAGATTTTCCCGACGTTGCTTTGGTTCCGATAGTGAGTTCGGCGAAAGCCGCCAGCCTTATAACTCGACGTTGGGAGGATAAATATAACCGTCAGCCCGATGCGTTTGTCGTTGAAGAGCCAGCCACAGCCGGAGGACATTTAGGAGCGACCACGATTGAACAAGTTTACGATCCAGCTTTGAGACTCGAAAATGCTTTGCCCGATGTAGTTCGCTTTGTTGCTGAAGAGATGAAGAGTGATATTCCTGTAATAGCTGCCGGAGGAATTTGGGACAGAAACGACTTAGAAAGAGTCTTTGCGCTCGGTGCTAAAGGTGTACAAATGGGGACGCGTTTTGCTTGTACGGTTGAAGGAGACGCTTCGGACAGGTTCAAACAAGCTTTCATTGACGCAAAAGAGGAAGACGTTGTGTTGATTCATAGCCCTGCGGGTTTACCGGGACGAGCAATCAAAAATCCATTCGTAGCGAAATATCTTGAAGGTGAAGTTGAGAGTAAACCATGCTTTGCGAATTGCTTATCACATTGCCGATATAGAAAGACTAAGGAGACGTTCTGTATAGCTGCTGCTCTTGTTGATGCACAGGCCGGAAATTGGGAGACGGGGTTATTCTTCTGTGGTAGTAACGTCGTGAGAGCTAACAAGGTCGAAAAAGTCGCGGATATTATTGCGGAGTTATTTGAGTAAATAATTAAGGGGTCCCCCGAAATTGATTCAGAGGACCTCACTACAATTCACTATTTCAGAATCGAGTCTACCCATTCAAACGCTTCTTTAGCGTCGTAATTGCCTGAATGTGGGAACAACCAAGTGAACTCGAAATTAAGATTCTTGATGCTCTTACAGTTAAGTAACTCGTGATAGAAAACTGTTTCAAGCGCAAACGATGAGTCACGATCCTTCATTCCCCAACGTACATAGAAATTCGGAGCCGTGTCAACGTTCGTATCTTTCGTGAGATAATCAAACGGGCTAGTCATTTTTATCTGCTTGGCCAAGAATTTTCCTGCGTCAGTCTTCATGTATTCGTCCCAATCGAGTCCAGTATCGTCTTTGCCAACGGTGTTCTTCACGGTGTCATAATTCCATGAGAGAAACTCAAACGGGCTATAAGGCTGTTCACGAGTCCCGAATAAATTATCCTCATTTTGTTGTTGTGGCTCATAGAGTCCGGAGTTGCTGAAGGCTGGGGCTATCTTGAGCTTTGTGTTCATTGCGACAAAATATTTATGTGCCTCAAAGTCGTATTCATAGCTCCCGTCATCGTTCAAGACAAGCCAGTTATTTCCGTGCCACTTTGAGCTAGCAATATCCTCGCGCATTTTCTCAACGCCGAGGTCCTTAATGGTCTCTTCGATCTCTGCCCTCATAAGCTTAATGATCTCGCCCTCAAGGTTATCAGCCGTCAATTTCGTTCCGTCCTTGCGATTCAAGTTTAAGCTGTTCACGTAATCCATATATCTTGCGCGTAAAGCCCCGGACTTGTACATGATAGCTTCCTTTGTTGCTCCAGCGTCAGAATAATCAAGTTCGCCGGCCTCAAAAAGTTTTGCCCTCGTTGAGTTATACGTAAATTCATAAGCTGCGTCGGCGTTCCCAAGGTCAGTGATTGGACAATAAGCTAACCCCGCGAAAATGTTATCGCCGATTTCAGGATCACTCACAAAATTTCCGTCGTCAATCTTTGAGAATCAAGAGCCTTGGCCAAATTAATTTCCGCCGCAAAACACGACGACGCTAACACGCATAACACTAATGAACATACAAGAATCTTTCTCATAAAACTCTACTCTTCCTTCTCTGCTTTTCCAGCAAATTTATCCATGATAACCGGCGACAAAATTCCGATTACGCACAACGCCACTAACACCCAGCAAATAGGAGTCGAGAATAATATTCTAGGATCCCCGTTGGATAACAAGAGCGAACGTCGTAAACCTTTTTCACCGATTGGGCCAAGTATGAGAGCCAAGACTATAGCCGCATTGTTAAGCCCAAATTTTCTCGCAAGCCAGCCGATTACACCGAATATCATCATGATTACAACGTCAACAAAATTTTGGTGAATAGCAAACGAGCCTACCACGCACAAAATCGTTACAGCAGGAATCAAAATAGCGTCAGAGAGTCTCGAAATGTTAGCGAAGCCCCTACAGCCAAGCAAGCCTATCCCAAGCATAAAGAACTGAATCAGAACGAAGCCCGCAAAGAATGTGTAAGTCATTTGTGCAGTTTCTCCCACGAAAAGATTTGGGCCAGGGGTCAAGCCTTGAATTATCAAGCCACCCATTAACACAGCCGTAACACTTTCGCCGGGTATTCCAAGAGTCAACATTGGGATTAATGAGCCTCCCGTTACAGCGTTGTTAGCCGCCTCACTCCCCGCAACTCCTTCATAACTTCCATGACCAAATAATTCTTTGTGCTTTGAAAACTGTCGCGCGGTGTTGTAACCCATAAAGCAAGCTATTGACGCTCCTGCACCTGGCAAAATTCCCACAAGGTTTCCTATGATCCATGAACGTCCGATTGTCGGGGCTATGGTCTTGAACTCCTCCTTAGTCAGCATCATGCGGTCGTTAAATTGTGTGGCTCGCGCACGCTGTTTGATCTTGGCCTCAGCTAATGACAACGCTTGACTCATTGAGAATAAACCGATTAATGCGCAAGTAACGTTGATTCCCTCGTACAATGACGATTGACCGAACATGAAACGCTTCACACCTTGCATAGGATCCATGCCGATTGTAGATAGCAATAAACCAAGCGCGCCGCTCATTAAGCCCTTCACCATGGATTTTGATGAGACGCCAGCAATTATTGTGAGACCGAAAATTGAGAGCCAGAAATATTCAGGGGACCCGAACTTCATAGCCAACTGTCCAAGCAACGGAGCAAAGAAATACAACGATATACAAGAGAGCAACCCGCCGAAGAATGACGCTATGCACGCAGTACCTAACGCCTTTCCAGCTTGGCCCTTCTTTGTCATCTCGTAACCCTCAATCGCTGTCGCAGCACTAGCAGGAGTTCCAGGAGTGTGAATCAATATAGCAGAGATTGATCCGCCGAAAATAGCCCCGCAGTAAATTGCGCCTAACATAATCATTCCCGTTGAAGCGTCCATTGAGAACGTCATAGGCAGCAACAACGCCACGCCCATAGCCGCAGAAAGTCCAGGTAAGCAGCCGATTACTATTCCGATCGTGACGCCCGCACACATTGCAAGAATATTCACGGGATACAAAGCATTGATAAAGCCGTTGCCCATTAAGCCTAAAGTTTCTAACATGAATATCCCTCCTTAATAGCCTAAACTCTCAAGCAATTCCCCTACAGGCAATCTAACCTCAAGGAATAACTCGAACGCGCAATAAACCAACGCAATAACAACGACTTCAGCCGCTATAATCTGCCATAACTTCACGCGCAAGAAAATCAAGCTTGCCGCCATGAATATAACACTCGCAATATAGAAGCCAAGATAAGGCATTGCCGCAAGGTAAATAACTATCATTATGAACAGTGTGAAAAATTGTGAGGGCACGAAATCCTTAAAGCTCTCGAGTCCACTCGTAACACCTTCACGAATTGCGCCGCGTATCATGTTGAACACGTGCAGAGTAGTTAAGCCAGCCAGCAACGCTATAACGCATAACGGATAAATCTGTGCAGATTGTGGGAGCTGCAATGTCATGTACAGGAAGAAAGCGCATACCCCGTAAAATGCAATTACAACTCCTATATCAGTCTTCTTCATGATGATTAATTACTCCCAAAGTTTCGCGACTTCATTCACGCAAAAATCATACTGTTGATTAATCAACTTGGCTGTGTCTTCAGCGTTCATGTATGCGGTAGTAACGCCGGCTTTCTCTGCGGCTGCGATATATTCGGGGTCTTCCATAGCGGCTTTGAATGCTGCCTCGTAGAACTCTATAGCGTCCTTTGATGTACCTTTGGGGGCAACGATTGCTCTAGCGCTTCCGTACCATTTGTCGTAGTAGCCAAGTTCGCCGAGTGTCGGGACGTCAGGAAGTGAGGGCATACGCTGTTCAGCAAACACTCCCAAAATTTTTACCTCGCTCATGATTGCCGCAATGTCAGCTTCTTTTGCAACGGAGAAATCAACTTCCTTCTGTCTTAACGCTAGTAACTGGTCAGCCGTTCCGCCATAAGGTATAGCCATGTACGTAAAACCAGCGGACTTTGCTAATAACTCTGAGCCAATGTGGTTAGAAGCCTTCATGCCATTTGTTGAGGCTTTGAGTTTTCCGGGATTGTCTTTAGCGAATGCAACTAACTCACCAAGCGTATTGAACGGGCTATCTTTGCCGACAAGTACAAGTGAAGTTTCGTTGACGTGGTTGCAGATCGGTACGAAATCATCAATCTTGTAATCTCCGAGGCCTTCGACGATGTTTGAGCAAAGTGTGGGGAGATTTACGAATCCGATCGTGTTTCCGTCGTGACGAGCATGTGATAAAGCTGTCCAACCGATTGACCCCGAGCCGCCTTCAAGATTCTGAATGACGAGAGTTTTGCCGATCTTCTCTGTTGCATACTTTGAGAGAACTCGCGCGGTGTTGTCAGTGCCACTCCCTGCCTTGTAAGCAACGATTACAGTGACGTTTTTCTTGGGTGCCCAAGCATAAGCCGAGACAGACATAAGAGCTAATGAAACAACGAGTAATGCTATAACAAACTTCTTCATGATAGAAATCACCTCATGTAAAATTTAATTGGATAGTATGAAATTATAGACTGCGAAAATTTTTGAGGCAACGTAAATTTGATAGAATCTCCGAACAAAATATAACCCGCAAGGCTTTGTGACCTTACGGGCTTTTCGCGTTAAATACCGTGTAGAGTGTTTATTGTTTTTTCATTAGTCCTACAAGAGAAGCCCTTGTCGTAGTATTCGGATACAATACAACCGATACATAGCTCGCGTCCTCGCTTGTCAAAATTACTGTAATTTGGCTGTGTGTTGAAGCGGCGTACCAGGTATTAAAGCCTATTTTTGAGACGGGCAGAGTAACGCTGTTGCTGAACGTTCCCGTTAATTGCCCTATCATCTGGCCTACGTCATAACTCAATGCGCTGTTGCCTAACACCGTGAATAAACCCTCAGCCGATATGGTTACTTCCCGTTTTGCAAGGTCAACTTCAGTAAATTCAACCGAGAAAGGCTTATCCGCTGACATAGCGAGAGGCAAAACTGCGGCACGTTCGCCTACAATACCTGCTATGCCGACCGCCTGTTCAGCATGCCATGCAGTTTGTGGCAGAGATGAAGTTATATCTATCTCATCGCCTGTCTTGTTCGTGATTTCAAATACTGAAAAACTCTGTCCGAGCGCTGATACAGCACTATTAGCCCCGCCCAACGCTATGACCATAGTTGCTTTGTTCGCACTTGCATCGTCAAAGGCAATAACTCCCTTCAGCATTGTTGAAGCATTGTTGTCAGAAGCAACATCAAAACGGTAAACTTTGCCGAAAATATTTTCTAATTTGAGGGAACTGATATCATTGCTTAAAATAATAGGCAACGCAATGCCGGTCGTGCCGTTTACTCCGCTAGTAGGCATCAGAGCGTCTACTTTCATGAAATCGTCAGAAATAATTTGGTTAAGATAGCCACCTCTTCCTAAAAATACGGACTGGCCGTCAGGAGTTACTAAAATCTGAAATCCTCCGTTGGCGCTCTCGTTATCGGATTGCCACGTGCCTTTGATTTTGGTTGATATATCGCCCATATCGGTTGCAGTAGTCTGTTTCATCAAAGCTATTTCACCGCATGAAACCTTGGCATTGGCAAACGTGAATGTCCCGTTAAAAGTTGCGTGCGTCTCGTCAATCAAAGTGATATTAAAATCGCCGTTGTTATTCGTCTTTGCTTCCCAAACTTTTTCATTCGTTTCATCACGCGAGGTTGCTATTATTTCTCTGTCGAAGAGCACGGGTAGTTTTATCAGGTCATTGCTTGCTGCTACATAGAAAAGTGCGGACATCGTTGTTGAACCGTCAGTGTCTTCTACATCGCTGCTTTCAAAAAATACCGAAATATTTTTCACAGATGCATCAAGAGAAACGCCATTGCCTAAATCAATCTTAGGTGAGCCTGTCATTGCAACCCAACCACCATTCCATATATCATTGACTGTTGTTACAGGAGTGTCGGGAGTTGTTTTTTCAGACACGCCGATTGTAATTGGATCAGCAAGAGTATATTCTTTGCCCGCGAATGTGAAATTGCCTGCAATAGTAAATACACCTGAAGTTGGATCGATTGTGAATGACAGATTATCAAATGAGAATGCGTACACGCCTGAACTTTCTTCTGACAAATCGACATTATTTTCTGTGCGCGAGTAAGGCTCCGATTTTTCGCCAATAGTCCAAGTGTAAGAAACTACAACCGTTCCTTTTGTTGCCGCAGCTTGAACAGAAGCATTAGATACCGTAACGTTAGAAAGTTTCACAGAAAGATCCGATACAGTTACGTCTACATCATTACCATCTGAATCTTTTGCTGTACCTGTTCCTGTGGCACCTGTAGGACTCTCAAATGTTTTGTTGTTTAACGCTTCGACATCAGGATTTTCTCCGCCGCTGTTGTTAATTGGTGTACGATCAGAACCGCCACAGCCTCCTGCAATGACACAGAACACTGCGAAAAGCAACAAGATTAAACCGAAGTTAAAATGGGGGGGGGGG